>JACDJC010000094.1_pt1 | contig 115081 bp, 93 predicted proteins | sample 7454191 | NCBI WGS metagenome assembly JACDJC01 (sample SAMN14253291, study PRJNA609438) | sludge metagenome | isolation source: sludge after 25d culture with pyrite and EDTA | collected 2018-12-20 | reverse complement strand
TCCTGCGACTTTCCTTCGATCATTACTAATAAGTCCTGATCAGATAGAGAATAAATATGATTTTTAAATGTTTCAGTATTATCCATCTTTTATCTCCTAAAATATTCCAAATAGATATAAAACAACTTTTACTATTCAGTCTACTTTTCATGGGGTGGTCCTGCACATAACGTCTATTGATAAGCCGCTGCAAAAAATCCGAGAGCTCCGTGATTTTTACAAATTATTTTCACTTAACATCAAATCTCTTAAAAGTCGACTTCGCTTTTTGCAGTCGGCTTGATTAAATGGTTATACCACTGTTTGTTTCTTTAATAAACGAAGCGATTTCAAAATATGTTTTTCATCCATCAATTGATCTGTAGCATATTTATATAAGATACTTGAAATAAATGTCTGATAGGGGAGGCCTTCTTCCTGGGCTTTTCGTTTTATTGATTCCAATGTTTGGTTACTTAACCGGAGAGTTACTCGATTTTTTTCATTTGCTTTTGATATTATTTTAGTAACTCTTTGCCTTGTTTTCTTTGATGCTTTAACATATTCTTCAGCATCATTCTCAATCTCTTTTTCAAAGCTATCTAATTTTATATCTTTCATAATTGATCACCATAAATTTTATTAAACTTTCTACTCGGATATGCTGTTTTTAATATGATGTTTTCATTCTCATCAATAACAAATGGAACAGCATAAATATAATCCTTTAAACAAATAATAAATAAAAATTGATCCTTTCGGTTCGGATTTTCTAAAATATCCAAATATTCTTCTTTTAAGATTAATTCAGAAATTTCATCAAATGAAATATTCCTTTCAGTAATTAATTTATTATTCTTTTCAATATCCTAATAAATCATATGTGTACATTACACCATAAGATGTACATTGTCAATATATAAATATATATATTTGTGGTATAACGTAGCTGCCGATGAACCGCAAGGCCTTGTGCGCTTGCGCTCAAAAGGACTTGTCGGTTCGATTCGCCTTCCCGGCCGCCAAGGGCGGCCGGGAAGGCGGATTGAAAAGCCGCCGCAACGATAGGGCCGACCGTTTAGGTCGGTCCTATCGTTGCAAATAAGCCGCGCTGCTTTTTTTCGGCGGCTTGATTTGCCTTGTTAGCGGGCAATAGTCACCACCATTTCAATAAACTGTCAGTATTAAAACTCTTTTGATGAAATTGAATTGCAGATGAAAATTTTGCATCGCTCTCCTCAGTTCTAATCAGCTTGTTCAGGTCGCCCCTCATCTTATCCAGGACTGATCTCTCAGATGATGCGAAAAGAAATCTCTTGTTGTACAGTACTTTTTCTCCATCATTGAATGCAATCCAAACAGATGTTTCGCGGCACAACCTCTGTAGCAACCAATAACCATCAAGAGAACGCGATACATCAAATGGATAGGGGTTAATGATATATTCCAACCAGGCCGGTTTATCATATTCTTGTACTTTGAATACCACATAATGAAAGAATGCTGCTCCGGTTTCTGAATGAATCCATACAGGTTTCCATTTGGCATCAACGATTTTGCCGGGCAAATCACTGGCATATACTGGGAATAGGGCTAAAAGTGAGACCTTGAGACCATCTCTAGCCAGCTGTAATATGTTACCCGCCTTTTGCATGGACAACGATATTTCCGGGACAGTAATCATGTCTCTGTACCATCCCGGGTATGCGCACATATTTACCCACTCGGGATGGTCCTTTCGCATTCCAGCGTCAAAATGATCCCCCCTTATCTCCAAGGTCTTCTTTTGAAATTCAAGTCCGATCTCTTCATCCCTATTCGCGAAATGAACTTCGGATTTCGAGAATAAAATATCGGGATCATCTGGAAAAGCTTCCAAAAGATCGTCTAGTTGCATGATGAGGGGATGTTTTAATCCGACATCAAATACGCTCCCAAAGCTGAAGGTTATATTCGAATATTTCCGTTTGATGGTTAAATCGATAGATCTGCAGATCTCTTCGATTTTTTTAATGGTTCTAGCTGAGTTATTTGCTTCACTCCTTTTCGGCTTTTGAAAGGCCACGCCTTTTAACCCTGATTGATACTCTTCATCAACCGGCCTTAACGGTTTTAAAAACAGAACAAATGAATAGCCAAGTCCACCAGCTATCGCTCCCAGCAAGAGGCCGATGAAAAACCCTATGCCTTCCGCCGCACCAGAATCGAATACATACCCGAGCCCCAATGAACAGAGAACACCCCCTGCCAGCGCACTAAAGCTCATAACCCAACCCAAGACACCAACTGCAGGTTTTGGTTCCCCCTTCGTCTCCCCAGCAATTGGTTTATCGGTTGCGCTTTCGATCACAGGTTGCGCAGCAATGCCTGCAGACACCTGTTGTATTTCTTTAATTAATGGTTCTTTAGTTGATATTATGATTCGCGGGTTCGCGTCTCTGAAAACGATTAAAGCGTATATCGCCTGTTCCGTCTTTCCGCCGTCCAGCGATACAGTTAGATTCCGCAAAAAAACCGACGTATCTCCTTCGACTCCCAATTCTTTGAGCACCGGCTCAATCACTTCAAGTCGCATCGGGGTTGATGTAAGCGCCACATAGTTACGGGCAGTTATTTTTCCCTCTGCGCATTGCAAGGCGACGGCGGACCAGAAATTTGGATTGATTTCAACCTGAATCTCGTCCACCATTTTCGAATGATTTCGCCCTTGAATGTCAGTCTTTCCGGCCTCTGCTATAACGATACTGTGGGTCATAGCTGTAGGGCTTATGGATACCGGATCTTCTCCGCTCAAAATTGTGATGATCTCTCTTTCTGACATTTGATTCCCTCCTTCCCGCATTTGCTCAACTCATATCAATATATATTGATGATTACCTTGAGTGTTCAGTGGCGGGGGAGAAAGATTGCGTTTTTAACCTTAGGTAGAGAATCCTCCACATACTCCACCACAGGTGAACACTATTTTGCGTAGTCGTCCCTTGCCCGAAAGGCACTTCCTGCCTCGCTATGGGGTAATGGCTGAGACGACTCTCCCTGCAACATACATCATACTTGGTTTGGCGCGCCAACGTAGCTGCCGATGAACCGCAAGGCCTTGTGCGCTTGCGCTCAAAAGGACTTGTCGGTCCTATCGTTGGCGATCAGCGGATTTAACCGCTGAAAAAGTTATCGGTTAGTATTCACTGTCCGGCGGTTAAATTCCGTTGCATTGCATTGTTATAAGGCAAATAACTTGAATTAAAATTTTTCAATACTACCAGTCCACTTTAAAATAAGAAGCGTCCAGAAAACCATCGAAAGAATTATTAAAATTGATGACGGTATCCAATAATAAAATTTCTTAAACCATTTTCTTGGATTTAGCAATGAAAAAAGAGGAAGTAAAAAAGCAATCCCAAATGCACCCATATAATGGATATCACCACCTTGAGAAACAAATATTGGTTTATTTCTTCTAATTACTTCAACTCTTTTCCATTCCATAAAGTTTTTACTCAGATATACGAGAAGAGTATCCCCAATTTGTACATTTTCATACAAATCTATAGAGGAAGATTCTTTGTATTTATACATTCCAGAGGCATAGATGTAATAAGTCGAATCATTATCTGATACAGATATGTTTTTAAGATATACTATTGCTGTATCAACTTTCCCTTCTGGAAGAATAATGTCACTTATTATTATTAATGTAAGTATTGCGGATAAAATGGATAAAATACGAGTGATAGAAATTATATGTTTAAACCTTGAAAATTGAACTTGAGATTCTGTTTCACTCTCTTTTTTATTCTGTTTTAAATTTTCTTGTCTAAATTTTCTAATAAAAATCGTAAGGACTATTCCAATAATTATTGCTGAAATAAGTATCGAGTTTTTGGGAAGGTAATCAAAACTCACCAACAAACTGATAATTACTGTTAAAACAATACCTATTACTATTATTATTGTCTGATTTTTATTCATCTATTTTTCATGCCTTATAACGCCTGAAGTTCACCTGACAAAAACTTAAGCGGCCAGTGAATACCAGCTACCAATTAACTTGACCGGATTCAATACCTGAACGAAAACGCTCAACGCGTTTTTGTTCAGATGCAATGACTTGTTATACCAAAATATATTTATTAATACAATCATCCATTTAGATTTAAGATAATTGGTTTAGTATTCAATAAATATTTAAAAGTCTTAGATTCCTCCATATTTTCAATTATTTCATTATCGCAATTCTGCTGCTCTTCTTTCAAATCATTAAAATTTCTTAGTATTTTTTGTGTTTTATTATTATTTCTCGAATAAAACATAACATACGGCAGGAAGTGAAAAACAACTGCAATTATTTGAGGCAAATTTAAACTAAGCACATTTCCTGTAATTGCAACTTTACCAACATTAAAGCCTGCGACAATTGAATGAGATAATAACAATAATTCTCTACGTTTTTGAGTATATTGTTCGTTAGTTAAACCTAATATTTTTTTGAGACGAAAATATGAATATGTACGAACCATTATTTCAATAAAAAACACCGAAAATCCTTGAATAAGCATGTGACGGAGATTATATCCATTTTCATACATTTCAGCCGCAAATTTTCTAATCTCTCTGGATGGCAGTTTTGCTAAATAACCAAAACCAGGCACAGGAAGACTGTAAGTAGAAAAGAAATCACAGAAAACATGACCAATATAAGTGAACAATGCCTCGATAAATGCTTGTGATTCATATGGATTACCGTATTGATTTACCTTAGAGAATATCTCAAAATATTTGCCACCTTGATAGAACCCACCTGTGAAAGTCCCGTTCATTATTTGCCAAATTCCAAAAGGGAATCCCAATAAATCATGGCCTACTGAACGTAGTCGATGTCCGCCCCCACCCATCTTATAACCCTGATAATCCATCGGATTATTAGTAGAGTGTAGCGAGTGAATTTTTTCAAACCATGATCCAATAAAGGAATTTTTATCAGAGCATATAGCAGAAACTCCTCTCTTAGGATTTCCAACTAATGTATCAATAACAACACCAACCAATGAAATGGTAAAAACAGTTAAATAGTCCCATCTATCCCATTTTGCTCTCTGAATTAACGGCCTATTTAAAAAAGCTTCAATTTTCTTAATTTCTTGGATTGATAAGAAATCATCGACGCTGATTTTTGTAAGATCAAAATTTTTATCTGTCAAAAATTGTTCTGAATTAATAAAAGGAATATTGGAGTTTATTAATGGAGTTAAGTGATCCTGGTCGGAGGATATCGATTTATCTAATACATGATTTAATTCTTCAATATCATCAAGAATTCGATCTGAGGCTATCGCATTTACTTCATGTTTTCGGATTTCTTTTTTTAATTCATCAAAATTATTATGAGGCATTTTTTAAATCCACTATTAGATCTCTGCTAACAAATAAATTTCTCTTTAAAGTATCTCTATCCACTTTCTTTTTGTTTTGAACTTCTTTGGAAATAAAATTTGCAAGTTCTAAATATTTTTCTCTTAGCGTTTTATATTTATCAAGATTTTTCTTTTCCATCAGTTGTATTTTTGCAACCCATTTTTCAATTTCTTCAAGATTTTGTTGCAATTCGATCAACTCGGGATCTTTAATAATTTTTGAAGAGATTGCAGAAGCTAAAGCAGCTGATAGTGCCGCACCACCACCAGTTACTATTATACCTCCAGCAACTCCGAAACCACCGGCTGCCAAGGTTCCACCACCTAAAGCTGCTAATGCACTAACAATACTTAATGGCCCAGCAGCAACTATGAATGGAACAGCTATAATAGCACCACCCGTTGCGAGAGCTATTCCTCCAACTTTTTTTGCTTTGCTCATTTTTTTCCATTTTTCTGAGAAATTCATTATACAACCCTCCTAGTTTAATTGTGTGATATAAATTAGTATTATATTTGGTATAACGCCGAGCATCAGCGGCGCGAACGAGCGGCCACTGCTGTTCACCAATTAATTAACCGTGATCGGACAGATAAACCTGGAAAACCCGAAGGGCGTTTCGCGTCCGATTGCATGCTGTGGTTATGTGCTCTTTTATGATTTTGATTATTCGGATACATTTCTTTTAGCCATGATGATATCATTCAATTTGTTTTTATTAATTCCACCGCCAGCTTGTGAAATATCAAGTATTTCATCCTCTGTCCTGACCAATCCTTTTTCTAAAATTGTTTTTGAAATTAAATCGTTGAAGGATTTTTTTACTCTTCCATATCTATAAAAGACTTGGATATTTTCTGAACGCTTTTTACCAATTAATTCCAATTTTTCTGCAAAATGAATTGGTAATGTCTCTGTCAATAAATTCCTATATTCCCTTTTTTTAATACTTCTATAACTTATTACTGTATCTTTATCGTTTAAGGCAAATGGTGATATGTCGAGAATGATAAATCCTATTTCATTGAGTTTTTCAATAAATTCGGTTTTGTCATTGATTATTTCATTTAAGCAATATTCCAAATCACTTCGATAGAAAAATTGGGAATTGTTAATTTTAGGATTATAAACATATTTCTTGATTTTACCCCACAATGGAGCTTCAGATAACATTACAAAATTTATTAACTTTATTTCATTATAGTTTTTTGTCCAAATTTTCTCTATCTCCTCAAATGCGTCTGAAAGATATTTTTCGTCTTTTTTAAAATGATGTTCAATTTTTTTTTGAGTGTAAAAATCCAAAAGAATTTTTGATAATTTTTTCCATACCATCTTGAAATATTCTTTCATGCAAAATATACAATAAAGAATTGAATTCAGTCAAAACTCTTAGCACATAACGTAGCGGCGGATGAGCCGCAAGGCCTTGAGCGCTTGCGGCTCAAAAAGGACTTGTCGGTTCGATTCGCCTGATAGGCCGCCAAGGGCGGCCGGGAAGGCGGATTGAAAAGCCGCCGCTACGATAGGGCCGACCGTTTAGGTCGGTCCTATCATATTGATTAGACGCCTCTGATATTTATCATTTTATTCTAATATTGGAAAACTTTTTCTAAATATAGCCATTTTTTTCTAATATTAGAAAAACAAAATTGTCTAATATTAGAATAAAATCGTGTTAATTGACCGATGCTACTTTTTCTACTATTAGAAAAACCACTCAACCCGATACTATCCGTTCTGTCAATTCCAGCTTTTGTACTAAATCGTACCGTAATTCCCATACTTTTTCAATCTTATTCCATTTTCCACCCAGAGATTTTACTTTAGTCCTTAAATCTGTTTCACCATAATCCACTTTGATTTTAACGATTTTGTTTTTAGGAATTTTATTTATAGTTAATTCCCATGGTTGAATATCCACAATCAGTTCGACGGTTATCATTTTTTTCTTAATATTTTCGTCATATTTATAGCGTATACATACCAGGTCTTTTCCGTATTTATCAATCCATTTCTTTGTACCGGGTTGGCCTTAGAACAGTAATCTGCTTGTACTCAAAATCGATATCCTTTACCCTTAACTCAACTACAGCTCCGCCATCTCACTTACATCAGCGATGTCCGGTATTTTGGTTTTGTTATGGCTGTTTCAAAGAAGGTCTTCATTTGATCTTGTTAAATAATAATGGCTGACATGAGCGTACGCAATAGAAAAAAATAAAACCTAACGGATAAATCTGTACTGAAAATGAAGCAGTGGTTAAAATAGGGTCGCTAGAAATTTGTACTTTTCGCGGGATCATTCGATTCGGAAATTCGTGGTTTACTGCCAATCTTCATCTTGCGGGGTACTATCAAACTGTCTGATGGATTAATCATTCACCAACAAGTTGGCCCGGCGCGCGCCGGGGACATAAAAAAAAGGTTTACAGAATTTTCATCAGTCCTGTAAACCTTTTATGTTTCCGGTACCGGAGGTCGGACTCGAACCGACACGAGGTCAACCCTCACTGGATTTTGAGTCCAGCGCGTCTACCAATTCCACCACTCCGGCAGCCTCAAATTTTGAGTTGCAAAAAATAATCATTTTAAAATTAAAAGTCAAATGAGATTACGCCTTATCAGCATTATTTCATCATCATTTTTCCGCTTAATTTTTGTATTACACCCATATTGATCTCATCAAACGCCAGCACTTCGGCTCCGTCATGCTCAGAAACAAACGTTTGCGCCGCGTTCCGTGATCCAAACGAGACCAGATCTTTACCCATCGGACCCATTAAATCAGATCCTGTCACATAGTACGCCGATCTGGCGTCAATCTCTTTGGAGGTTATAAAGTCCTTTGTGATAATTTCAGAGATCTGTCCCGGAGCTTTCGCGGAATCCAGCAGCACCGTAAACATGCATTTCGCGCTGTCAAAGTATTCTGTTCCGTGGTCCGCGGATACCATCGTTTTCTCCCATACGGGATAGTCATTGGTTTTCATTCCGCAATTGGCGCAGTGATGCGTTTCTGCCGCGGCTTCATTAGAAAGATTCTCAGTTTTGGGCTCTTCCTTTTTTGAACACGCGGTTGCGATCAAAAAAATACCTGTAATAAATATCATAATGCTTCTCATTAGTTGACTCCTTTCGAATTGATATTATTTAACACCAGGGAGATCTGTTCTTCATCCACCCAGCCGATAATCACCCGTTCCACCCTGCCCTCTTTGCCGATAAAATAGTTGGTGGGCAGCCCGCGAATCCCGAATTTTTTTGCCACTGAAGAATTTTCATCCATCAGCATCGGAAAATTCAGACCAAACTCGTCTTTAAATGACTGCACATGAGATTTTGACTGCGCCACGTTGACAGCCAGTATTTCAAAACCATCTTTTTTATATTTCTGATAAGCCTGTTCAAGTTTGGGAAACTCCGCCCGGCATTCCGAACACCAGTCCGCCCAAAAATGGATTAATATCGTCTTCCCCTTGTATTCATTAAAAGTCAACGTTTCACCATCCACAGCGAGGAACTCTATATCGGGAACGGCATCCCCTTTTACCAGATAGGCCGATTTTTCAGAACAACTCAATAGCGTTACTATAAAAATGGACAAAACCGTTATTACAAAACGCATTTTTTCTCCCGCATTCATACAAATCAATAAAATCTAATAAAATAAACAAAAAAAAAGGCGGGATATTCCCGCCGTCGTTAAAAAATGATTTCATTTTACATGTGGTGTGATTATAAATCGAAATAAAGTGAATACTCCACCGGACTGGGCCAGTTTGAGACCTGGTTAAATTCCAGCTCCTTCACCGATAACCAGTGACCGATCAGTCGTTCAGAAAAGATGTTGTCACGTAGTAAAAACTTATAATCCATCTTAAGCGCATCAAGCGCCGAATTGAGCGTGAATGGTAAATAATTCATTTCGATATTCGGATCAAAGCCTTCAGCTTCGTAGGGTCCGAATCCTTCCTTTACCGGATCGATTTTATTGATCACACCGTCAAGACCGGCCAGCATAATGGTTACCAGCGCCAGATATGGATTGGCGGTCGCGTCCGGCGGGCGGTACTCAAAGCGGGTTTTCTGAGCGTCTTTGATATATCTCGGGATACGTACACAAGAAGCCCTGTTCGCTTGTCCGAAATTGATGGCCGTCGGCGCTTCCACACCGGGAACCAGCCGTTTGTATGAATTGGTGGATGGATTGGTAAACGCGCAGAGCGCCTGCGAATGTTTTAGTATTCCGCCGATATAATAGAGGGCGGTCTTGTTTAAATTGGCGTAGGCGCCTTTTTCATAGAATCCGTTTTTCCCGTTTTTCATGAGATAATGATGGACATGCATCCCCGATCCGGGCTGTTTAAAAACCGGTTTCGGCATAAAGGTCAGACGCAGCCCCTTCTTCCGCGCCAGATTATGGAGAATATATTTAGCGATGACAATCTTATCGGCGGTTGCCAGTAAACGGTCAAAATTAACTTCAATTTCCTGCTGCCCGAGATTCCCCACCTCATGATGATGGTATTTGACTGAAATTCCGGCATCCATCAGCAATTTGGAGGCTTCATCACGAAAATCATCATATTCATCCAGCGGATTGGCGATGTGATACCCGTTGGACAGAAATCCTTCTTCGGAATCAATACTGTAAAAACTATGCTGCGCGGTTGATTTAAATTGCGCTTCTTTGAATATATAGAATTCAAATTCCGGGCCCCACATGGAATGATCGGCCACACCGTGTTTTTTAAGCAGGCCCTCCGTCGCTTCGGCCATATTCCTTAAATCAAACTGAAAAGGCGTGTTCTTATCATCGGTGTTAAATACCCGCGTGAAAAAACTCAGTGTTTTTGACTCCCTGAACGGATCGATCATCGCGGTTTTCAGATCAGGCTTCATAATCATATCGCTGTTTTCTACCTTCTGGAACCCATAACTCGATCCGTCAAAGCCGACTCCTTCTTCCATCAACCCTTTTAGAGTATCTTCACTGTAGGGCAAGGTAAGATGATGCAGGCGTCCATGCATATCCGTGACCTTTAGATCAATAAATTCTATTTTATGCCCATTTGTAAGCTCGGAAAAATCGATATTCAATCTTCCCATAATTACCTCGTGTTTAGTAACTGTTTTCTGTATAAATCCTGTTAATTTTTTATTCAATTCCGACAGGCGGCCTGCTTCCGTGTTGGAATTGCTAACATAATTAAAATATTCACAATTTCATATACGAATCAAGTGTTCTCTGTTATTTTTATAAATACAGCGGTAATCAGTAAGACAAAGGGAAACTTTTTCCCGCGCGTCTGGTTTTTAATGGAGAATTTATTGGATTTATTACGGTTTATCGGATTTAATTAAAAAGATTTACAGAAAAAGGAACAAATTTTCCGGATATGAATTGAAGTCTATAATATCAATAATGAGAACGATTGTCTTATTATTGATTTTTATTTGAAAGTTGCATAAGAACATCCACACTCCTCCAAATAGCCGTTTTTACTTGTAAAGACGGCTATTTTTATATCAATAAGCTTTTCATGGAAAAAATGTAATAACGGAATGGATTATTTGGGCGGCTGAATCGGTAACGTAAAATAGAAGGTACTCCCGCCTTCCCTGTTGTTATAAAACCCGATATTTCCTTCATGCGCGTCTACAATCAGTTTGGAGACGTACAGACCGAGTCCGAATCCGTTCCGGCTCTTTTCTTTTCTGCTGCGGTAGTATTTCTTAAACAGAAAATTCATTTCTTCACCGGAAATACCGGGGCCGGAGTCTTTTACCAGAAATCGTATTACGGGATCACTTGATGAAAGTTTGACCGCCTGGACTTCAATGCGTACCACTCCCTTCGACGGGCTGTGTCTAATGGCGTTCGTAACGATATTGATAAAAACGCGTTGTATTGCCCGCTGATCTAAACAAATGTCCGGAAGATTTGAATCAATCTGAAGTTTAAATTTTATATCCTTTTTATCCGCCTGGATCCATAAAGAACGTACGGTTTCCTCGATGAAATTTTTAAGTTTTACCGGCTCTTTCGAAAATTGGAGATTCCGTGATTCATACTGATAAACACGGCTGAGTTCATCCAACAGATCGGTGGTATTATCCCCGAGCGTAATCGTGTTGTGAAGAATCTGATTCTGTCCTTCATTTATGCTTCCGAACACCTCGTCCTTCAGCAGTTCCAGATAACCGAGGATACTCTGCATGGGAGATCTGAGATCATGAATAATCATTGCGGAAAATTCGGTCTGGGATTTTCTTCTGGTCGCGATTCTGATAAAACCGGGAAACAATCTTGCGACCGTTTCCTTATCCCGTAAATCGTTTTCCGATAAATTAAAATCAAAATTCTCATTATTCTCAGCAGCTTTGGGGTAAAAACAGCAGGATAAAGCCATTAATAAATCACCTGATACATTCTCAATCAGTGATTTTATCTCTTTACGGAAGGGGTCGGCAAAGAATATAATGATGTCATAACTTTCTTTCAGCAGGGAATCACGGAACTGGTTCGCGTTGTCATCAACATGGACATCTATATGATATTGGTCAAATTGCTCCACAATCAGTGATACGTATTTGGATTGAGTCTGATTAAAAATTAAAGCCAGAGGCTTTGACGGATCCAATTTATTTTCCTCTAAAATTTGCCTTACGTTTTTCGAGAAAGGCCGAGGTCCCTTCTTTCATGTCTTCTGTCGCGCAGGCCTTCCCGAAATATGACGATTCTATATTTAACGCCTTTTCAAGATTTGTGTCCAGACCTTCACTCACAGCGCTGAGAACGTAGCGGACGGCCAGCGGCCCTTTTGACAAAATCTGGCCAAGCATTTTCTGCCCGGCTTCTTTCAGTTCCGCTGACGGAACAACTTTATTTACAAGACCGATCTCGTGGGCGCGCTGAGCGCTGATCATCTCTCCGGATAAGAGATATTGTAACGCAATCCCTTTGCCAATGATTCTGGGCATCCGCTGCGTGCCGCCATAACCCGGAATAATTCCAAGATTCACTTCCGGCTGACCGAATTTGGCATCTTCGCCGGCGACGCGCAGGTGACACGCCATCGCGAGCTCACATCCGCCGCCAAGCGCGTAACCGTTAACAAGCGCGATAACCGGTTTACCAAGCTGCTCGATCAAATTAAAAGCCGCTTGTCCCGCGGCAGCGAATTTCCGGCCTTCATCCGCGCCAAGATTCCGAATTTCGGAGATATCCGCTCCGGCGACAAAGGCTTTTTCACCCGAGCCGGTGAGTAAAACACCCCCGACAGAATCATTCGCGCTCAATTTACGGAAAACATCCGCTAATTCTGTGACGGTTTCCACGTTTAGGGCATTTAATTTCTCGGGTCGGTTGATCAAAATGGTCGCGATGGGGGGATTTATTTCTACTATGATGTTTTTATAAGACATAAAACCTCCTTATAAGATAGCATTTTATATGGGGTAACTCGAATCAGATACTTTATTTAAACGAACTCATTCAGCGATGCGGGTCAGAATAATCAGAGCTGACATATTTGACACGTTAAACATCGTTGAAAACTTACCGGGATTGTCTTAGCATCTCAATATGGATTAGATTAACTCCACACGGCTTTGATCGCCGATTAAAAACCGGTGCGTTCTTGGACGGCTGCCCGCTTTTACAATTTCCACATCATGACCGAGCAGACTGTGCTCAATTCGGATATCGACATTGGTAATCTTGCATTCTTTCAGTAAAATACTAAACTCCACTTCACTGTTCCGGATGACGCAATCATCGTATATAGATGTGAACGGTCCCACATAGCTGTTTTCAATAACAGTGTTTTTCCCGATAATCGCGGGTCCACGCACCGTCGAATTTATTATTTTCGCGCCCTTTTCAATGATCACTTTTCCTGTTACAAAGCTTTTATCATCGACGCTGCCTTTGATAGATTCGGTGACGTTATCAAGTATCAACCGGTTGGCTTCCAGCAAATCGTAAGGTTTACCGGTATCCTTCCACCATCCTGTTATTTCTGAATACGTTACTTTATATCCCTTATCGAGAAGGTATTGATGGGCATCGGAGATCTCAAGCTCCCCGCGGGCGCTCGGTTTTATATTATTTACGGCTTCAAAGATGTTCTTATCATAGAGATAGATTCCGGAGACGGCGAAATTGCTTTTGGGGACTTTGGGCTTCTCCTCAATTCTTACGATCCGGTCTCCGATAATCTCCGGCACGCCAAAACGTTCCGGATCATGAACTTTTGCGAGAGTGAGGTGACAATTGCTCGCGTTCTTTTGAAACGCGTCGATAAATCTTTTCAGACCGCCCACAACCATATTATCACCCAGATAAAAAACAAACGGATCATCGCCGATAAAATCCCGGGATATTTTGACCACGTGCGCCAGCCCGAGCGGCGCTTCCTGAGCGATATATGTAATATTCACGCCCCACTCCGAGCCGTCTCCGATCGCGTCAGGAACGGCAGTGGATTCAGCGCTGTAAACAATACCGATCTCTTTTATGCCGGCTTCCGCGGCATATTCAATGGCGTAATGCAGAATGGGTTTATTGGCAATCGGGATTAGATGTTTGTTTTGAGTATGGGTCAAAGGGCGCAGCCTGCTCCCCCTGCCGCCGCTGGTGATTAATGCCTTCATCGAATCAGTCCCTCTTTTTTAATCTAAAGAATCGGGTTATTCAATTTTTCAGAAAAACAATTTATATATAGAATAAAAATATAGACATTTAGTCACAAAGGAGCAATTAAATTCAATCTTTCGCTTGAAAAAAAATCATAATGTTTATATATTAGCACTCTTTACACGAGAGTGCTATCTCATTAACATATTAAATGGATTGAATTTAGAAAAAATTGTAACTCCCGGTTACATTTTTAATCTAAAGAGGCAAATAAAATATAAATAATTAGATATTAACGATAAACTTACGGAGGATTCAATGGCTAAAGATATCAAATTTAGTTCCGACGCTCTGTCGAAGATTAAGATAGGTATTGATACGCTTGCTAAGACTGTTAAGATTACCCTGGGCCCAAAAGGACGTAACGTGGTGATCGATAAGAAATTCGGCGCGCCGACTATTACTAAGGATGGTGTGACCGTAGCAAAAGAAATTGAACTTGACGACCCGTTCGAAAATATGGGCGCTCAGATGGTTAAAGAAGTCGCTTCAAAAACCAGCGATGTCGCCGGCGACGGTACGACTACCGCAACCGTTTTGGCGCAGGCCATTTTTACACAGGGTTTAAAAAACGTCACCGCGGGCGCTAATCCTGCGGATTTGAAACGCGGCATTGACCTGGCGGTTCTTAAAGTCATTGAACATCTGAAAACTCTTTCACGTGAAGTATCCGGTAAAAAAGAAATTGCCCAGGTTGGTACAATTTCCGCGAATAACGATGAGACCATCGGTGAACTGATTGCCGATGCTATGGATAAAGTCGGTAAAGACGGTGTTATCACTGTTGAAGAAGCAAAATCAATCGAAACAACTCTTGAAGTTGTTGAAGGTATGCAGTTCGACCGCGGTTATATTTCACCTTACTTTGTAACCGATTCAGAAACAATGGAAGCCAATCTTGAAACACCGCTGATCCTCATTTACGATAAAAAAATCAGCGCGATGAAAGATTTGCTGCCGATTCTTGAAAAATCAGCTCAGACCGGCAAACCGTTGCTAATCATCGCTGAAGACGTTGAAGGTGAAGCTTTAGCTACACTGGTTGTCAACAAACTGCGCGGAACATTAAAAGTAGCCGCTGTGAAGGCCCCCGGATTCGGCGACAGAAGAAAAGCCATGCTCGAAGACATCGCTGTTCTGACCGGCGGTCAGGTAATCAGCGAAGAAACAGGCTTAAAACTGGAAAATGCCACACTGACCGATCTTGGAAATGCCAGCTCAATTACAATTGACAAGGATAACACAACCATCGTTGAGGGTGCCGGAAAGAAAGCGGATATTAAAGCCCGTGTTTCTCAGATTCGTACACAGATCGAAAATACAACAAGTGACTACGACAGAGAAAAATTACAGGAACGCCTGGCGAAATTAGCCGGCGGTGTTGCTGTCCTCAAAATCGGCGCTGCCACAGAAGTGGAAATGAAAGAAAAGAAAGCCCGTGTTGAAGACGCGTTACACGCTACACGCGCTGCCGTTGAAGAAGGTATTGTTCCCGGCGGTGGTGTTGCCCTGCTTCGTTCAATCTCTGCTCTTGACTCAATAAAGGTCACCGGCGACAAAAAAATCGGTGTCGATATCATCCGTCGCGCGCTTGAAGAACCTATCCGCCAGATCGTAAACAATGCGGGACTTGAAGGTTCAGTGATCGTGAATAAAGTTAAAGAAGGTACCGGTGCTTATGGTTTCAACGCATCCACCGAAAAGTATGAAGATCTGCTGGAAGCCGGTGTGCTTGATCCGACTAAAGTTACCAGAAGCGCCCTGGAGAACGCGGCATCAGTCTCCGGATTATTACTGATGACTGAAGCGCTTATTACAGACAAACCGGAAGAAAACGCTCCGGCTGCTCCTGCAATGCCTCCGGGCGGTATGGGCGGAATGTACTAAAAGATTGCCTTTAGAATTTAAAACGGGATATATTCAATGTATATCCCGTTTTTTTTTGGTCTGAACAATGTTCCCCCTTTTTTATTGACTCAAATTAGCAATCTGACTATATTTAAAATTAAACTTTCTTACAATAATCCTGATATTTATGAGGATTAAGAGAGTAAAAAATCGATTTAATCATCGTTTGATCAAATGGAACAGCAGGGTTTATTTTGGATATTATTCGCTTAAAAAATATGACATTTTACGCCCATCACGGGTATTACGAGGCAGAGCGCGAACTCGGTCAGAAATTTGAAGTTGATATTGAAGTCGAATGTGACCTCGGACCGGCCTCAAGCAATGATGATCTGAAAAAAACAATCGATTACCGGGCGATTTATCAAATCGCCAAAGAAACCTTTGAAAATTATAAATTTAAGCTTATCGAAACCGTAGCTGAAAAAATTGCCGGAAAAATTCTCCCTCTGCCGGGCATACACACTGTCCTGATCCGGGTCAGGAAGCCGCATGTCCCGATGAACGGGCTTCTTGATTATGTGGAAATCGAAATCTTTCGTAAAAATTAAGATGATAAATGAAATACATATTGTCCCTGGGAACCAATACAGAATCAAGAGAACAATCTTTAGAAAAAGCGATACACAGCCTGAGTCAACTTGGCAGAATCGAAAAAAGATCGAAAATATACGAGACGGAGCCGGTCGGCATCAGGAATCAGGCTGATTTTCTAAACATGATCTGTCTGTTTGATACCGGTCTGAGGCCTTTCCGCCTGTTGAGAAAACTGAAGGGTATCGAAACAGCCTTAGGGCGTGTACGCGCTCAAAGATGGGGATCCAGGGTCATTGATATCGATATGATCGACTGGGATGGCGGGCGGATCCAGTCACCTATACTGGAAATTCCGCACCAACAGATGGAACTGAGAAAATTCGTCCTTCTGCCGCTTCGCGAAATTTTACCGGATTATAAAAACCGTAGTGAACAAACAATTAAGCAACTAATAGAGAACTGCCCGGACAGAAGTGAAATAAGGGCATACAAAGATCAGTGGTAAAAAATGTCTTTTGAAAAACTCCGTTATATTGCAATCGAAGGTGTGATCGGGGCCGGGAAAACCACTCTGGCAAATATGCTCTGTGAAACCCTGCAGGCAGAGCTGGTTCTGGAAGAATTTGAGCAGAATCCCTTCCTGGAAGAATTTTATAACGACCCCGTGCGGTATTCATTCCAGACTCAGATCTTCTTTCTGCTCAGCCGTTTCCGGCAGCAGGAAAACCTGAGGCAACTTGATTTATTCAGGAAACAAATTGTCAGCGATTATATGTTCGAAAAAGACCGGATATTCGCGACGCTCAATCTCTCTGACAAGGAAATGAAACTATATGACGGTATCGCCCGTTTAATGGAACGTGAAATTCCTGTACCTGATCTGGTTATTTATCTTCAGGCATCGACAAATCACCTGATGGATAATATTCAAAAACGTGGGCGTTCCTACGAAAAAAATATGGCTCAGGATTATATTGCCCAGTTAAATGAGTTATATAATTCGTTCTTTCTGCGGTACAATAAAACGCCTCTGTTGATTATCAATACGGATGAGCTTGATTTTCTGAATGAAGAACGGGACTACGATGATATCCTCAAAGAAATACGGCATCATCCAACGGGGACACGATATTTTGTTTCAAAAAAGAAATAGAGGCTGACCATGCTGCGATTTTTTATATTATTTATAATCGCCTATCTTTCATACCGATATATCAAACGTCTTCTGGCCGGATTCAGTTCTGGCCCGGGAACAAACAAAAGCGGGAAAGTAAAAACAAAGGACGATTTTCAGAAACGTTATCGAAACAAAATTGATGATGCGGATTATGAAGAAATTGAATGAGAATAGAAAAGACATCGGGTCATCCGGTACAGATCTCCCGGATGAAGTTCTCAAACTTCAGGAAGAAAACAATAATCTTCAGTCCCTTCTTAAAATATCAGAAACGCTTATCTCCCTCACAAATCAGGATACGCTTTATTATCTGGCAGCAGAAGTTATATGTGAACTTTTAAACGCGGACCGCGCGTATTTATACCTCATAAACAAAGACAAGCAGGAACTCAGATCAAAAACACCCGGTGGTGACAGACGCGAACTTCGTATCCCGCTAAATACCGGTATCGCCGGTTATGTGGCAACCACAGGCGAGACCCTTAATATTTCTGACCCGTATAAGGATGAACGATTTAGCCCTGAATATGACATAGAAGAAGGCTACACGGTAAAAAACATTCTGGCAACCGCGCTCAAAAACAGCGGCAATGAGATTATCGGAGTTATTCTGACCTTAAATCACCATTACGGCCCGTTTGGACCAACTCAGGCGCGTCTATTGGAATCAATTGCTCAAATGACTGTCCATGCCGTTGAAAATGTCCGTATGCATGAGGAGCAGAAAAGATCATTTGAGAGTTTTATAGAAACCCTCTCAACAACCCTGGACGCGCGTGATTATATTACATCCGGCCACTCAAGACGGGTGACACTTTACGCGGTAGAAATTGCAAAATTGATGAAATTGACTTCTGATGAAATCAGTACCATCCGGTACGCCTCACTACTTCATGATATCGGGAAAATCGGCGTCCCTGAGATGGTTCTTTTTAAAAATAAACAGCTGACGGAAGATGAATACGAGATTATCAAACGGCACGCGAATATCACAAAAAGTATCCTGAGTAAAATCCAGTTTGAGAAGAAATTCTCGGAAATCCCTCAAATCGCGGCCACTCATCATGAAAAAATAGACGGCTCCGGCTACCCGGAGGGGCTCACCGGTCAGGAAATCCCGCTCGGTGGAAAAATTTTATCCGTCTGCGATGTATTCGATGCGCTGACGTCAAGACGTCATTATAATGACCGGATGAATTTTGATAAAGTAATTCTGCTGCTCGACCAGGAAACCGGCACATCTTTTGAACCATTTGTCGTTTATCACTTTAAAAATATCCGGCTTAATAAATTGATCCAGGTTCTTGAATTCGGACATCAGAGAAATCTTGATAACGCGGATCTCGAAAAATTGAAAGACTACACATTGAAGGATCTCATAAGTATTATGAATACCCATCCTTCGAAGAAATCGGCTGAGAACGCGGAAATTGAACATATATTTAACCGCTATTATTCAAGAAAGTATCGTCACTGATTCTAACCGGCCAAAACAAAAAAAGCAGCCTGCGCGGCTGCTCTCCATATCCTTCTTTCATCATTTCCGGTAATACTATTCAAACAATTCGACAATATCCGTTTTAGAAAGTGATTTAAAAAACGACTCTTCGGTCGATATAAGCGATTCAACCAATTCACGTTTCTGATTCTGCAGTTTAACAATTTTTTCTTCGACGCTGTCCTTGGAAATGAGCTTGTAGGCAAAGACCTTTCTGGTCTGACCGATGCGGTAAGCGCGGTCTGTTGCCTGCATCTCAACCGCCGGATTCCACCAGGGATCATAATGAATCACATAATCCGCCGCTGTCAGATTTAAACCGGTTCCTCCCGCCTTGAGACTGATCAGGAATGTCCGGATATTTTCATCTTCCTGAAACTGCTTTACCGGCGCTTCCCGGTCTTTTGTGGATCCGTCCAGATAAGAATAGGGTATATTTTCCGCGTCAAAAAACCGTTTGATGATCTGAAGCATCTGAACGAACTGACTAAAGATCAAAACCTTATGCTTTTCCGAAATAATTTCTTCAACCATTTCCTTAAGAGCGTCAAACTTACCGACGGAATCCATATACTGCGGATCAACCAGACCCGGATGGCAGGCAATCTGCCGCAATTTCATCAGACCTTCAAGGACCTTAAATTTTGATTTATTTAATCCGGTCGATTCAATTTGTTCGATAATTGAATTTCGGTAAGATTGACGCCATTTATCATAGAGCCTCTGCTGCTCGTCCGACATGGGAGAATATATGATACTTTCGACTTTGGGGGGCAGCTCCTTAGCTACATCCTCCTTTGTCCTCCGCAAAATAAATGGGAATATCAGTCTTTTCAGAGTAGATGCCACCTGAACGTTTTGCTCTTTTTCGATGGGTTTCATAAAAGAGTCTTTGAAGAAGGTCTGATCACCAAGCAAACCGGGATTAATAAAGGCAAACTGGGACCATAAATCCATTGTGTTGTTCTCAACCGGCGTACCCGTGAGCGCGAGCCTGTTTTGAGCATGCAGCAAACGCACTGCCTTCGATGTTTCCGAGTGCGGATTTTTTACATTTTGTGATTCATCGAGAATTGCGTAGTTAAACGAGATCTCTTTTAAGAATACGATATCCCGACGCAGATGACCGTATGTGGTTAGGATCAACGGATATTTTTTTAAACGTCTGGCATCCTTTGACCGTCTGGTACCATAGTGAACATGAAACTCCATCCCGGGTGTAAACCGCTCAATCTCGCGAATCCAGTTAAAGATAACCGAAGTCGGCGCGACGATCAGGTTCGTTTTTTTGGAATTTTTATTGATTTCATTTCTAAGCAGAATTAATGCCTGAATTGTCTTCCCCAACCCCATATCATCCGCAAGAATTCCACCGAACGAAAATTCACGCAGAAAATTCATCCAATCGTAACCTGCCTTCTGATAGTCCCGGAGCTGCCCGACAAAATTATCCGGCAATTCGTAGTCTTTAATCTTATCAAATTCATCAAGTTTTTGCAGTTTTTCCTGACTCAGGGCATCAAGTTTTTTTTCTCCCGCTTCCACCAGCAATTTGTCGATAAACGTCAGATGGTGATTTGCGAAACGAATATTATTATCATCTACTCTTCCGAAATTCAGGAGATAATTGAACTTTTCGATAAGTTTTTCCGGAAGACGCGCGATGCTGCCGTCACGAAGCTTGACATATTTTTTTTGCGCTTTTAACGCTTTCTTTAATTCGGCAAGGGTGACGGGTATGTCATCAAATTTCAAATCAAGTTCAATATCAAACCAGTCTGTTTCAGATGAAATATTGACACCCAGATTGGCAACGGCCCGTTTGACTTTGAATCTTACAAGACTCTCTTCACCCATCACCTCAAAGCCCAATTCCGCCAAACGCGGTAAACCGTCAAAAAGCCAGACAAGCGCTTCTTCAAAAGTGGCATAAAACAATCCCGGCGTGTCCTCGATAATTCCGCTCTCAAGAACATAATCCCTAATTTCATTTTCGCTTTGTCGGTCTCTGTGGACCCGGATGATCTGACGGGTTTCATTATCATAATGTAAAAACTGATCATTGGCCTGACTGAATGAAATCTCAATATCGTTATAAAACAATGAAAGAGACACCACCAGCTGATCATCCATTTCCTCGATATAGATTCTCTTACCCGAAATCTTTATGATTTCCGTTACTTCAATTCCGGGAGGAAATTCCACATAAGGAAATATGGGTAATTTCGCCAGGTACTCTGAAATGAATGACTGATACTCATCCTTTGACAGAGAAAGTTGCAATTTTTCGTCTATAAATGATTTGATATAGGAATAACTCAGCGGAAAATCACAAAAATTCAGTTTAGCGTCTCTGTAGAACCAAATCGGATTCACGGTGAGAATCTTTGTGTCCTTATCAATTGGAATTTCTTCTTCATCCCTCGTAAAATAAGGCTGAAAATAGTAGCTGTCCTCATTGGTCTGCAGTTTAAACGACAGTTTCCAGGGTTTTTTGCCAAAACGGATCCGCGTCCCTATGGTGCCGTCCTCGTTCTTGATATGCAGTTCGCTCATCCGCAGCAGATTAAAAATTTGTCCTGCATCGAGACCGAATCCCAGGTAACTGGTTTCCAGTCTTCCCCGGTAATAGACAGAAGATTGTTGTGACTGCAGCCGCTCAAGATAGGAGATCGCGATTAAATCGCCTGAAGTACGAAAGACATTCTGCGCCGAAAGTTCGTTGAATGAAGGTTCCTGCACCCGGCCGTAAGTGCCGTCTTTTTTCATATAAACTTTGACCGGTTTTATATTCCAGTAATTTTCAAGAATATGGATGATATAGATTAATTTCCAGCGCACTTCCTGAGAAAAATCACTGTCCACCCGCTGTATGGCGATTAATTTCTCAAAATATTCTCGCCAGTTTGCTCCCACCGACACTGATGATTGATCGGTAACCGCCTGATCCTCAATTACTTTTAGAGCCACCGCGACCGCATGCTTACAGACATAATTATATGGACAGGTGCATGTGGCGTCGAACGAACGCTCATCTACGCTTAATCTTACAATATAAGGATATGTTCCCTGAACCGATGCCAGAACGGAGAGGTTATCCCACTGCTTTATTTTTACACGACCATCTTTATAATAATCCATGCCTTGTCGAAAAATAATGTCCGGTACGCGATCCTTCAAATCTTTAATATCTATTTTCAACATTCAACTCCGTCGCATCAACATTTAACAACACCACTATAGGGTAATGAATATAATACATTAATTTTTTGTATTCAAAATGATTTTTAAATTTATTTGTATATTTATTGACAAAAACTCCGGTGAACTGTACCATTTTGCGGGAAATTTCTATAAATTATTCGATCACTGAATCTATATGGTATTATATGAAAAAAAATGATCTGATAAAAAATTTTAGCATAGGATTTCTCCCGATCCTGGTCTTTATCATAGCAGACGAATTTTTTGGTCCTGTCATCGGAATTATTGTGGCAATCATAACCGGAATTATTGAACTGCTATATCATTATATTCGCTACCGGATCATCGAAAAATTTGTATTTTTTGATACCGGTCTGATTATCTTTATGGGCGGTATTTCACTTGTTTTACACGATGAAATCTTTTTTAAATTAAAACCCGCCCTGATCGAACTGATCATCGTAATATTATTCGGAATTCATGCATTTTCTTCCAGACCGATATTGCTGATGCTTGGCAAAAGGTATCTTGGAGATCAAAAAATAGTACCGGAACAAGCCCGGCTGTTCAGGATGCTGAGCCGTCTTATGTTTTTTATCCTGATAATTCATACAATCCTCATCGTTTACTCGGCATATTTTTGGAGCAATGAGGTCTGGGCGTTCATTTCCGGCGGGCTTTTCTACATCATTATGGGACTCGTTTTAGCAGGCCAATGGGTTTATCTGAAATATATCAGACCGGGGAAACCGGCAGCCGCGGCCGCTGACAATGAAGAATGGTTCGATATCGTCGATGAAAAAGGAAATATCAGGGGTCGGGCCCCCCGAAACGCGGTTCACGGAAACCCCGAACTGATTCATCCTACGGTACATATACATATTTTCAACAACCGGGGTAAGCTGTATCTGCAGAAACGCGCCGCGGGAAAAGATTTGTTTCCGGGTTACTGGGATACGTCAGTCGGAGGCCATGTTTCTTCCGGTGAATCCGTTCAGCAGGCGCTTCTCCGCGAAGCAAAGGAGGAATTGGGAATTGACGCGAGTCAGGCAAAAACCCTTTTCAGATATGTTATGAAAAACCACTGGGAAAGCGAACTGGTGCATACATTCAAACTAAATTATGACGGGCCGATTAAAATAAACAAAGATGAGATTGAAACAGGACAATTCTGGTCCGTCTTTGAGATCCGGAAAATGATCGGCAGCAATATTTTTACCCCGAATTTTGAACAGGAATTTGAGTTACTCCAAAAATATAAAATAATCTGATTACTTATTTACAAAAATAAAACTAAGGATTTTATTCGACCATGGGCATATTAAAAATGGAAAACATTCTTATTGAGAAAAAAAACAATATCTCACTTCTGACACTGAACAGACCGGACAAACATAACGCTTTAAACTATTCCCTGCTGAAAGAATTGCAATCGGCGTTCAGAGATTTATCGGGTGATAAATCTGTCCGGCTGCTCATCATCACCGGCGCCGGGGATAAATCATTTTCGACCGGTGTGGATCTTGGCGATCTGGCCGGATTCAGCAATATTGAGGAAGCCCGTGATTTTGCGCTGCAGCTTGAACAAACGATGAAGGAAATGCTCCAGTTTCCAAAACCGGTTATAGCGGCAATGAACGGCTATGCACTCGGCGGTGGATTCGGACTGGCATCATCGGCGGACATGCGTATCATGATTGATTCGGGAAAAATCGGATTCCCGGCGGTTCGCCTGGGCGCTATCCTTCCTGTCGGGTGTACCTTGCGTCTGAATGCCCTTGTCGGTATCGGCAGAAGCAGGGAACTTCTGATGACAGGCAGAATGGTGGAGGCGCGGGAAGCCCTTACAATGGGTTTGGTGGACCTGCTGGCGGCTCCGGAAGGATTACTGGAGAAGTGTGTTCAAACGGCTGAGAACATCCTGAAGGGGTCTGATCTTGCCCTGGAGATGACAAAACGCATGACCAATCAGCAATTACTGGTCGATATTGAAAAATATTCCGTTTCCGCTGCTGAAAACTTCGCCTATCTGGCTTCCACAAAGGAATGGAAAGTCAGAATGGAAGAATTCTTCGAGAACAAAAAATAGACGTTCGACTGCCAGTCTCTGGTCATCTGGTGAGCACAAGTTTACGCGTCATGATCGATTCTCCCGCCTGGACACGGACAAAATAAATACCGCTCGATCTGTTTAGGGCGTTCCATTTAATCTGATGTGTACCCCTGCCAAAATTTTCTTTATCCGCCAGCGTTTCTACCTTTTTTCCAAGAATATCATAAATAGACACCGATACCGGCGTGGATGAAGGCAGAAAAAATTCGATGGTAGTGGTCGGATTGAACGGATTCGGGAAAACTCCTGAAATCTCAAAAGCATCCGGTAATTTTACAGGATCATCTCCCGGTAAAGATAATGGATGCTGCGCAACATCCTTGAGAATCCATCTATCCGGATCCAATATGACTGAAGTTGGCTCTGAACCGACGATCAGTTCGAATATCTGGCTCCTTAGAGAATCCTGGACAACAAAAATCTGAGTTCCCGTGGATGTTCTAACTTCCACATCCACCGGCATTGTAAATAAACCGGTATTTGTTTGAATTTGTTTGATTTCCAACGTTAATTTGTAATTATCTCCCTGATTATCCGCTCTCCATCCGTATGAGTAATAAGGATAGTATTCGCCATAAATCCATTGCTGAAAAAATTTCTCAAGATCCATTCCCGAAACCGTCTCACATAGTTCCTGAAATTGCGGAGTCTTGACTGTTGAGTACTGATGACGGGAATCTCCATAATATGTTTTAAGAATGCTAAAAAAACTGCTGTCCCCAACCACGTGGCGCAGCATGTGCAGCACATATGATGCTTTATTATAACTCAGACCACCGGAAAAAATTCTTGAAACACTGGTTGTATCATCGACGAAAATCGTTCCCCCTCCATAGTAGGCGTTACCGTCAATTTCAGCCTGATATCTGTCAAATCCTCCGATTGCCTCCCAGTAGAGGGCTTCCGAGTAAGTGGCAAATCCCTCGTTTAGCCAGATATTTTTAAAATCGGCGCAAGTGATCATATCCCCCCACCATTGATGGGCTAATTCATGCACAATGAGATTTACAGAATAATATCCGTTTGAAGAATTAATGCTGCCCAGGCTCGTACATGTCTGATGCTCCATTCCCCCTCCCCAGGGGAATTCCACATGTCCGTATTTTTCTTCTAAAAATGGATATTCGCCAAACAATCCCGAAAAAATTTCAATCATTTCCCTGGTTTTTAAAAAATTGATCTTGGAATTCTCAAGATGGTTCGGAGCGACATAGAAATCAATCGGCATGGAATCTTCTTCAGTCGTTACATACCAGTCTGTATATTTCACATATTCATAGGCGGCGATGGATACAAGATAAGTGCTGATCGGATAACGCACTTTCCAATGGAAGGTGCTCGTTCCGTTTCCGTTGTCAACTTCTGCTGTAAGGACTCCGTTTGAAACAGCGATCATCGGATCCGGTACCGTAAATCTGATATCAACGCTGTCCGCTTTATCCGCCGGGGCATCTTTACAAGGCCACCACGCGCGCGCGCCGTACGGCTCGCTTAAACTCCAGATAAGCGGTTTACTGTTATACTCGGTGAATCCAAACGCGCCAAATCCGGTTGACTCCGGATTCCCGTGATAATAAACGGTTACGCTGGTTGCTTCGCCCTGCGTGAAATTCCGGCTGAGAGATACGGTTAACAGGTCATCTCCCCTGGTGAAGGATGTTTTCGTATTCTCATTAAATACCGAGTCCACAAGTATCCCGTCTGCCAAATTCAAATCAACCGACTCCAGATTCGTGTCGGTAATATCCAGATTCACCATCACTCTTCCCCGGATTCCCTGTACTCTGTCCGGATTCGGTTCGATATAAAGATCAATCAGATAATATTTAACATCATAGCCGGCCTGATTTTCTGTCGTCCCGGCAGGCTGAGCCCATTTTTTCAGGATTTCAGCCTTTCTCTTTGATTCATCCAGAATATGCTGCTTCTGGCCGAATACAATATTTATCAGCAAAAATAAAATAAGGTAGAAATAACGCATAGACCCTCAGGTATGTTAATGGATCGGATTATTTAGTAACCTATTTTAGATTAATACATCAAAAAGTAAAGAATTGTTTCAATCATATAATCTTTCCGGAAAAATATACAACAATGATTCCCTATCCAAAAGAAGAACAAAAAAAATACCGTCACAATTTCTTATCTTTTTTGTGGCACGGTGTTTTTCTGCATATTTCAGCGGCATTCACACAGATTACTACCGTTCAAACGGCTTTTATATATACGTTGAGGGTCATCGTTTCTTGCCGGACTCCTGCTGTCCGCGAATCGTATCGGCAGTATAGCGCCTCAGTTATTTTTTATCAACTGGGTTGAACGAAGCAAATATAAAAAATATTTTCTAATAGCCGCGGTGGTGATCAGAGGCATCAATTTGATAAGTGTCGCGGGTTTCGCATCCATAATGGAGACTCCCGGCGGCGGCTATTTTTCTTCCGCTTATCCATCCTTCACTTTATATTATTGTGTTTTTCCTGATAGGAATGACATTTCAGGGAATAACCATCGGTATTTCCAATGATCTGCTGGAAATCGCGCCTAAGGACTCCGTTCCGTCTTTTGTCGCGATCAAGAATTTTCTACAGCTCCCGACGATTCTTTTTCCCGTTCTCGGAGGCATTCTGGTAAATTATATTTCATACCAATGGATATTTGCGGCTGTCGGCGTCATGCTGCTTTCCGGCACGTTACTTTCATCAAACTTATACTGTACCCGATCTGAACTCAAAGAGAGATTATCGTTCATGCAAATTTTTGATTGATGTTAAAAAATGTGTAGATTTATCTTTATTTATTCTTAATTAACTTCGCCGGAGATATACCATGAAAGCAATTAGAATCCATGAGCATGGATCTGTAGAAGTTTTGAAAATTGACGATCTGAGTACCCCCGATATTCAAGCCGATGAGGTGTTGGTTAAAATTAAGACCGCTGCTTTAAACCACCTGGACATTTTTGTTCGAAACGGTATTCCGGGCGTCCCTCTCCCATTGATTATGGGCAGTGACGGCGCCGGGGAAATTGTTGAAACCGGCAAATTAGTAAGAAATGAATATGATTTTCGGCCGGGAGACGAAGTCATCACCGTTCCGATAAGATCCTGCGGGAAATGCGGTTATTGTTTATCGGGTGAAGAAAATCTTTGCCGTGAGTTTCAAATTCCGGGTGAACATATCGACGGAACTCAGGCCGAATACATCGCCGTACCGGCAAAATATATTTTGCGTAAACCAAAATCCCTGAGCTGGGATGAGGCCGCCGCTTTTCCGCTTGCCGCTATGACGGCCTATCACATGCTAACCAGAAAAACATCCGTTAAATCCGGTGACATTCTATTAATTTACGGCGCTTCGAGCGGTGTGGGAAGCGCGGCAATTCAATTCGCGAAAGCAAAAGGCGCCACTGTCATAACAACCGCCGGCTCGCCTGAAAAGATTGCTATGGCAAAAAAACTAGGCGCCGACCATGTCATTGATTACAAAAATAAACCTGTCGGTAAAACAGTAAAAGAACTGACCGCGGGACGGGGTGTCGATACCGTTATCGAGCATACCGGAGCCGCCACATGGCCGGATTCCCTGCGCTCTCTCAGTATCGGGGGAAAGATCGTGACGTGCGGGGCGACAACCGGGCCTTATGTAAAAATTGACCTGCGCGCCCTGTTTATTAAACATCAGCAAATCATCGGTTCAACAATGGGAACACGAAGGGATTTAATCGAAATTTGTGACCTGATTGACAATGGAAAATTTAAACCTTTAGTTGACGGACATTTCCAATTTTCAGAAATAAAAGATGCCCATAAGCGGTTAGAAAGCGGTTCACAATCAGGTAAAGTGGTTATCCGCTTTGACTGATACTGACATTTAATAATATCCGTGGAAATTTAAAAAAGAGGACAAAGAATGCAACGGTCAAGATTGCGCATATTCATCCTTCTGGTTTTTTTATTACAGACACAATATAGTCTTGCTCAGGACAGAACCATCACGCCTGAGATCATCGCGTCTCTTAAATCGGTGACCGAAACAGCCATTTCTCCTGACGGCAGACATATTGCCTATACGGTCCGCACCCCTTCCGCGAATAAAGAAAAGATCGGTAAACCCTCTTATCAAATCTGGATTATGGATAAGGACGGCAAAAATAATCGCCCTTATACCGCGTCTGAATTCAACGCGTCTTCAATCACCTGGATGAAAGACAGTCAGCATATCATTTTTATCAGCAAACGCGGAGAAAATGACAAGAATCAGCTTTATTCATTATCCATTCTGGGCGGAGAAGCCCGGGCGCTGAGTGAAGGAAATGAAGGAATCGGCGGGTATAAATTATCACCGGATGAAACATTGATCGCCTTCACCAGAACCGACGGCAAAACAGACGAAGAAAAGGATAATTTTGAATCCGGACATGATTGGAATGTCGTTGACAATGATTTTAAGTTTAACAGACTATATATCTATAATCTTAAAGAGCGATCCGCAAATCTGCTTACTATGGAGGACTTACATGTTGATAAATTCGATTGGTCACCGGACAGCAGGAAACTCGTTTTTACGGCGGCGGTAACGCCTCTGACTGATGACACATATATGCGTAAACAAATTTATACGGTTACTCTGTCCGAAGGAAACCCGAAACCCGCCGTTGAAACAAAAGGCAAGCTCGGCTCCGTTCAATTTTCTCCTGACGGAAAATATATTGCCTGGACAGGCGCGGTGGATATATATGATCCCCAATCACAAAGCCTGTTTGTCGCGACCGACGGAGGCCCCGCGATTAATTTGACCGAGAAATACAAAGGTTCTGTAAACTGGTTTAAATGGGAAAATACCGACAATATTCTTGCTGTCACGGTTGAAAAAACATCCACTTATCTTTACGCGATCAATACAAAAGACGGCCGCCGCGAGCTCCTCCGTTCCGGACGGCCAATAATACATGATATTGATTTTGACGCGAGAAAAAAAACTTACGTGTTTACAGGGGATACTCCTGTTCATCCGGCCGAGGTGTTCTTTGCGGAGACCGGGAATAAACAAGCGCGGCGTATGACAAGAATCAATCCGGTGCTTGATTCCTTAAAATTAGCTGATCAGATGCCGGTTGAGTACAATGCCCTTGACGGTTGGCTTATCACCGGTGTGGTCATGAAACCGGTTAATTTTGAGAAAAACAAACGCTATCCCATGGTCATCAGTGTCCACGGCGGCCCGGAATCAGCGGTCCTGGACGGCTGGAACACAAGTTACATGAGATGGGGACAGTTACTTGCCGCCGAAGGTTATGTCGTATTCTGGCCAAATTACAGGGGAAGCACCGGCCGCGGAGTTGATTATTCCAAAGGGGATCAAAAGGACCTGGGTGGACAGGAATTTTCAGATGTGATCGCGGGAATTGATTATCTTGCTGATAAACTTAAATTGGTTGATAAAAGCAAAGTCGGAATGGGTGGCGGTTCATACGGGGGATATTTTTCAGCGCTTGCCGCTACTCGGTACACCGGCCATTTTCGGGCAGCCGTCAATTTTGCGGGCATCACAAACTGGATTTCGTTTATGGGCACCAGTGATATACCCATGGAAAACGCGTATGTGCACTGGGGCATAGATCATCCTTACGATCATATGGATGCCATGTGGACCGGTTCGCCAATGAAGTATATCCGTGATACAAAAACCGCGGTTTTAATCGTCCATGGCGAAAAAGATCAGCGTGTCCCCATCGGCCAGGCGCATGAAATGTACACCGCATTAAAAATTTTAGATAAAGCTCCTCATGAAATGATTATCTATCCGAGAGAAGGTCACGGATTGGGTGAATTTTCTCATCAGGTTCATTTTATGACTAAAATCGTCGATTGGTATAATCAGTTTTTAAAATAGTTTTCAGGGGGGAGATTCAATATTCTTGATATCTTGCCCCCTTTCTTTCCGCATTATATCAATGATGGTGAATCAGTAAAAAATATTTTCGTAACCTTTTTAAATAAAATACATCAAATAGTTAAAGTTAAAAAAATGAGAAAAATAATTCCCTTAAAAATAATTGGAGGATCTTGTGACTGAACATTTGACAAAAAATGACTTTATATCAAAAGTTTTTAATTTTGAGCAGAATAAAGAGTGGAAATTCGAAGGCGACAAACCCTGCATCATCGATTTTTATGCTGACTGGTGTCAGCCTTGTAAAATGGTAGCCCCCGTTTTAGAAGAACTTTCTAATGAATTCCAGGGCAAAGTTGATATATTTAAGGTAAACACGGAGCAGGAACAGGAATTAGCATCGATTTTTGGAATCCAAAGCATTCCGTCCATGCTGTTTGTCCCAATGAATGATAAACCTCAGATGGCTGTAGGCGCTCTGCCAAAAGAAACAATCAAACAAGCCATGAAAGAAGTATTAAGCGTAGAATAATCCGAAAACAATCTCAACAAAAAAGGGCTGTCAACCGACAGCCCTTTTTTATTTTCTATTCATGAAAATGATTAATTTCTCACCGTGAAGTTAAAGGGCGCACGTGGCATTATCCAGCCAGAGTCTTTGCTCTTCGTTCAAATTAGGAGACAGAACCTTACGCACCCGCGCGTGATAACCATTTAAGTATTCCTTTTCATCCTTGTCGAGCAGAGATAGTTCAACAAGATTTAAATCAATCGGACATAATGTGGGACAGTCAAATTTAAAAAACTCAAAGTCATTATTTGATTTTTCATCATCTCTCACAACGTTCACTAAATTCTCTATCCGGATGCCGTATTCACCCGCCTTGTAATATCCCGGTTCATTGGATACGATCATCCCGGATTCCAACGGTACGCCAATACCTCTGTAATAGGAGATCGCATGAGGCCCCTCATGAACTCCAAGATATGCGCCGACACCGTGTCCTGTCCCGTGACCGTAGTTCAAACCGACATCCCACAATGATTTGCGGGCAATGGTATCAAGCTGGATTCCTGTTGTTCCCCCCGGGAAACTGGTTAAAGAGAGATCAATATGTCCTTTCAGCACACGTGTGAAGCGGTTTTTCTGCTCATCGGTCGGCTTGCCCAGAGCGACGGTCCTGGTTATATCCGTCGTTCCGTCGAGGTACTGCCCGCCGGAATCGATCAGATAAATACCTTCCGGTTTCAGTTCCACATCCGTTTCAGGAGTGGATGAATAATGGACAATAGCGCCGTGTTCTTTATATCCGGAAATGGTTTCAAAACTGAGTCCCTGAAAAAGTTTATCTTCCGCGCGGAATTTTTCCAGCCGGTCAGCAGCGGTAATTTCGGTAACACCACCCGCAGGTACCGCTTTTCCGAGCCAGTGCAGGAATTTCACCATAGCGATGCCGTCTCTTTCATGACAGGCTTTGAATCCCGCCAACTCAGTCTCATTTTTGCGCGCTTTAAACAATGTGACCGGACTATCACGATAAAACAGTTCGCAGTCTTTTTCAAGCAAATTAACGACCCATTGATTCACTGTTCCGCCGTCAAGCCAGACTTTTTCTTTTCCCTTTGCCAGATTTACCAGATGATCCCGAAATAAGTTATAGTCATAAATTTCCGCGACGCCTTTAAGGTAACCCTTTAGTTCGTCATTCACTTTGGCGGGATGCACAAATAATTTAGCGGAAGATTTCGTGATGATCGCGTATGCAATGACGACCGGATTAAAATCCACATCCTTGCTTCTGATATTAAATGTCCAGGCGATCGCGTCAAGCATCGTCAAAACATGCGCGGTCGCGTCCTCCGCGTTCATTTTTTCACGAATCCGGTTTAGTTTACTTTCCACCGGTTCACCCGCATATTTAATCGGCCATACCATGATTTTTTCCAGCGGCATTTCCGGACGGTCTTTCCAGATCTCATCGATGAGATTATTTTCAATAAATTTTAAACCGATTTTTTTCGCCGCCAGCGAGGCGATAAGTGATGAGATCTCACTATGGGAAACCAGGCGCGGATCGATTCCTAAATATTGCCCGCCCTTCAACTCATTTCTTAAAAAATCTTTAATTGTCGGAGCTCCCTGCACACCGATTTTATACAAGTCAATCGTGGTGCCGGATAACTGCTTTTCCGCCTGCAAAAAATAACGTGAATCTGTCCATAAACCCGCTTTATTCATCGTGACCACCACATCACCCGCCGAGCCGTCAAATCCGCTTATCCACTGACGCCGCTGCCAAAGCGCGGGAAGATATTCGCTTTGATGCGCGTCAGTACTCGGTACAAGATAGGCATCAATTTTATTGTCTTTCATCAATTCGCGTAAAGACGCCAAACGTTCTTTAATCATTGTACTCTCCTGTCATATTTCAGTTTTCAGGATGTTTGATTTATAACCTGTTTATTTACAAATTTAAGCGGCGTATCACCGGATTCTTCCACTTAATCCCAAAGAACCCAGTTTAAACCCGCTCGAACTCTTCTAAACTGTTCATAGTAACCCGAGATGAATGAATAATCTTTGCCGAACGGATTATCCATTTCCAAAAAAAACTGCACATCTTTCACCGTCGCGGCGACTTTATAACTAAACATAAGATACGATTCTTCATTCCCCGGTATGGCATAAAATCGTTCAACCCATGGATCGTACTCAATACGATCGTGATTTCCATACCAGTACACATTACCGACGGCATCGATCGTGACCGCGTCTTTTAACCATTTATCCTGATATCCGGCCTGCAGCCAGAAAGACTGTTCAGATGTGAGATGTAGATTACCGGCGATTAATTCTCCGCCCGCGCCAACTCTAAACAGATAAAAGGAATACTCCGCTTTCCCGCCAACCCATGTAAATGACCGGTCACTGCCGTTCTCGAAATTACTTCCCGTAAAGATGATTTCGTCCTCGATGTTTCTGAATCCGATTTCAGCTTTTATATAAAATTCTTCGCGCGGTTGATATCGAAGTGATGCCATCAATGTTGATAATTTTTCTGAGTTCAGGTCAGCATTACCACGGTATGTCTCAAATTGGTAGGATCGCTCATTACGATTAGGATATCTCGATCTACGATTGGCGCTTAAACCGGCCTGCAGATCATCATAACCCCACTTTAATTCCACGCCCGGCATCAGAAGCAAATCATTGTCATAAAGATAAGCCGTTTCGAGCGAAGGTGTTATTATCATCCCTGAAGACAACGATTTCTCCAATCTGAACATTCCGTTCAGCCCGCTGTCAACATATTTCCGGTTGAATGTATTGCCCCAGATCAGATTCTGGTAAACGCTAAAAGCCGCGTAGAATTCTGATCCGTTTATATGCCAGTTTCGATCCGCGTTTACCTGTACCTGTTCATAACGCAGCCGTGTATGCAGGGAATCGCTTAATGACCGTGTTTTCCTTAAATTTTCCGACCAGGCTGTCTGAAAATGCCATCTCTCCCCTTTTTCTTTGTCAACCAGCCAGGTAAGATCGTTATAAAAGTCCTTCCTGTATTCCAGATAACGGTAATTCGGAAATTGGCTAAAATTAAACATGCCGGTTTTTTCAGAATTCAGATTAAACCTAAATCTTGAAAAAAGTTCAGGGGTTATTTGATAGGTGATCGTCCCGCGGTAATTCGTACCGTTATAATCCGTATTGCCCGTCCATCCTGAATAATCTTTATTTATTCCGCCTAACTGCACCGTCACTTTATTGTTTAATTTTTGCGCGAATGTGATATCAAGATCAGTATAACCGTAATCACCTTCACGATACATCATCCTGGTGTAAGGCTCTTCCTGATGAATGGTTTGTGTCGTTACATTTATCCCATCGGCGAGAACCGGACTACCGCCATGGATAACGGAGGCATTCTGATCGGTTTCGATTGATTGAACAATATCCAGAGGCAGAAAGCGGGTATTATACATTCCGTTTATCGGATCATTCACCAGCAGGCCGTCCACACGAAAACCGGTTTGATGCGGTAGAAGATTGGACGCGGAAACATAACGCGGCCGCCCCATTTCAAAGAAATCAAATATCCTGTAGCCGTTCCCGGTTCTGAATACATCAGCCAGACCATTATAATTTTGGCGCAGAATATCTTCAAAGCGGAAGATAACATTATCTGATGTATTACGATTATCAAATAAATTTCCGTGAATATCATAATTGTATGACTTTAAATAGGGTATTTTTTCTGCGGGTCCCTTCTTTGGTGCCTCCCGGGTTGAATCACCCCGGGCTTTAAATATAGTTGAATCCTGTACAGAAACGGAGTCGGCGATTTGGGCCCGGACATCGGAAGAAAAAAGGTAAAGAAATGAAATTGATATGAATAAAAACAGCTGAATATTTATTTTAAACACAGGTTGTATCCGTTTCTTCATTCCATATTTTTAAAAGAATAGAATATCACAATTATTTGCAAAAGAATCAAATTCTTTATTTCCATTCTTAAAACAAACAACAATCCCAAATGATTGATATGATCAACAAAGCTCTATACAGATATTAAGCCAAACAGTATCGCAACTCAAAAAATAAAAAATACGTTTGTTCGACATTTTTAAAAAGATGCATGAGAATTTTTCTCTGCTTATCTTAGTTTAACGGTTTGAATATCAGTTCGATATAACTAAAAAGGAGGTTATCATGGCCTATATTATCACCGAACCCTGTGTAGGGGTGTGTGATACAGCTTGTGTCGAAGTCTGCCCGGTTGATTGTTTTTATCCTGCGGAAGGTTACAGTTTTGAGACAGAGGAAGGTAAAGAAAAAATGAGGGCAGAGGGACAGATGCTTTATATTCATCCTGAGGAATGTATCGATTGCGGAGCGTGCGAGCCGGAATGTCCGGTGGAAGCAATTTTCCCGGAAGAAGAAGTCCCCGATGCCATGCAGGCTTATATCAAGAAAAATTATGACCGGTTTGGTCTATAGATCAGGTTATATCTCTAAATATATAAATCTCTCTGTGTCTAACACGGAGAGATTTATCATTAATAATGCTTATATTCGTCCATCAGATAATTTTGAACATAATCGGTGATACCATCTTCCAGCGAATGCATCTTTTGATCATATCCGGCTTTCCGTAACTTTGATATCTCGGCCTGAGTGTAATACTGATATCGATCACGGATATTTTCCGGCATATCGATATACTTTATATTTGTTTCTAAATTCATCGCCTTAAATGTAGCGGTCACAAGATCTTTGAAACTGCGCGCATTACCGTTCCCAACATTAAAAAGACCGTTGACTTTCGGTTTGCTAAGAAGATACCAGATCACATTCACCACGTCAGTGATATAGACAAAATCACGCAGCTGCTCTCCGTCCTTAAAATCCGGCCGGTGCGATTTGAACAGTTTAACGGCGCCGGTTTCATTTATCTGGTTAAAGGCCTTAAATACCACTGATGACATATCATCTTTGAAATACTCATTCGGGCCGTAAACGTTAAAAAATTTCAAACCCGTTATTTTGTCAAACCAGCCTTCACGCCGGGCCTTGAGATCAAATATCTGTTTTGAATATCCATACATGTTCAGAGGCTGCAGCGTATGTATTGCGCTCTCATCATCATCATACCCTGTATCTCCGGAGCCGTAAGTGGCGGCGGAACTGGCATAAATAAATCTGACATTATTTTTAACAGAATATTCCGCAAGTCTGAGTGTGTAGCGGTAATTATTCTCCATCAGGTAATTGGCGTCTTTTTCCGTGGTCGCGCTGCAGGCTCCCATGTGGATAATCGCGTCGACGTTATGATTCTGTTCCAGATATGAATGCAGTTGATCCCGATCCAGATAATCAGAAAAACTCAGATTGCGCAGATTTTTCCACTTATCATTTTCCCTGAGCGCGTCAACGGCTATGATATCATTCATGCCTTCTTTGTTCAGTTTTGATACGACGCAGCTCCCTATAAAACCGGCGGCTCCGGTAATAATGATCATTTTATAAGACTCCGATGCTTCATTTGAAAAATTGAAAAAGTACAGGCACATCTCTGTGCCTGTCGAATGTTTTAATTAATTTCTGATTTGAAATCAGGCCTCAACTTCCGCAAAAATATCATTCAGCCTTTTTTCTTTTCTGCCTTCCCAGTTGTGTTTATGATACCCGTATCCGGCGATCAACGGAAATGCCATAGAGGCTTCGGCAAAAACCATCTGCTCGTTTACCGTGTCAACTTTACCCCATGAACAAGCCTCTTTCAATGTCGAACCCGAAAGTCCGCCGTCGCGTTCATCGGCAACCGTAATCTGTATCGCGTATTTGTGCATCGGCGCCGGCTTATCTATCATCTCTGTGGCAACAACGATATCCTGAACAAAATTCTTTGGCACCCCGCCGCCAAGCATAAATATACCTGATTCCTGATGCTCCAGTTTTATCTTTGTGATCTCCAGAAAGTCCGCTGCCGAGTCAATCGTTAATTTTGGGCCTTTTGCGTAATATTGATGGTGTACAAGACCAAATCCGGCGGAACAATCAGAAAACGCGGGCACAAAGATGGGCACGCCTTTTTTGTAACACTGATAAACAATCGATTCTTCGCGGGAATCGGCATACTGATCATGCTCATCCAGATACCGGCCCATTTCTTTGATGAATTCTCTTGAAGAATATGGCCGTTTTTCCAAATCTGTACAAATTTTTGAGATGCTTTCATCACAAACGCGAAGATCCTCTTCATCAATATAAGTATCATATATCCGGTCAATCATTAATTCACGCAATTCGTGGTCATTTACAAATGGTGTTCCGACATAATGAGAAAATCCCAAACCTTCGAAAAAGTCCTGATCCACAATATTCGCGCCTGTAGAAACAATCGCGTCAACCATGTTATTTTCAACAAGAGTAAGAACCGCCTTTTTTAATCCCGCGCTGATCAGGGATCCGGCCAGTGTGAGGAATACAACGACGTCCTTATCTTTTTGCATCATATCAAAAATACGCGATGCGCGGTACAGGTTTCTTGCCTGAAAAGCCATTTTCCCCATGGCATCAACCATAGGAACAACATTATATTGAGTGATATCGATATGCTCGATTTTTTGTTTAAGGTAATCCTGTTTTTTCATATTATTCTCCCATCTGTCTCAAAAAAATTGATCTCTGTTTTTAGCGGGCTCAATATATATAATTGAGCTCCTTATTGCAAGACAAACCAAGCCCCGGATCGATATTTACATTTTTTTTAATAACCCGCTTCAAGCGCGGTATTTCCGGTGAAAAACCTATATCCAGTCGAGACCCGTTTTCCGGATAATTTCATGAAATGGTGAATAGGTGATATTTTCCGGATCCATAAATTGATGAATAAATGTCGGGTGCCCCTGTCTGATAATTTTCGTTGAATCATCGATTGATTCAAGAATGTCTTTTTCCCAATTGCCGGCTTTATTTCCCCATAATATATACACCGGACTTTCTTCTCTGTTATTCAGCGATTTTATTACGGCTTTTTGAAACGGACGCCAAAACTGAAAATGGGCCTTTTTATCCATTTTGTTTGAAAAAGTCAATGAGGTATTCAATAAAAATATCCCCTGATCAATCCAGTGCGTGAATAATTTTCCCGGCGCTTTAAAATTAATGCCGCGGGCGATCTTTCTGCACTCAACGATCGGCGTTCTGTAATCCGCATGTTCTTCCGCCGTAAGCATGGCCTTTAGCATATTTTTTAAAGAGTTCCCGTTGGTTTTATCATCCCAGGAGTTTATTTCCTTATCCCAAAAGGCGATACCGCAGGCGGAGGAGATCCTCGGATACGGATCTTCTCCATACAATACGCATTTGACCCGGTCCGGACCGGACAGATGAAAGGCATTAAATATTGAATCCTTTCCGGGAATCAATATTTCATAATGTTCAATAAATTTATCCAGTGAATTATAAAACTCAACCATATTCAGATGAGGATTCAGCAGGATTTCCCAGGATCCCGGTAATCGCATATCGATCTCATAAATTTGTTAACACAAAGTTTTTTTAAAATGGACAAATTGCGGGTTTTATGCAAGCATTAAATTTGTTATCGGCTTCGGCTGTCAGGCCAACGACCTTTCAGGATCATCACTTACCATCTTATATTTTCAAATTCTGTTTTACCCGGCGGTTATTAACCTGCTTCTGATTCAAAATCACCTTTGGCAGAGTCTGATTTCATGGAAAAAAGCAAAGGGTAATGTTTCCGGTATTCGGAATATATGCGATCATAAGGGAGATCAGCAAAGCTTCCATGCTCATGAATGTACTCCATATGCCGGTTTCCGTTTGTATCAAATTCATGAAAAACGGAATCGCCGGTACCGTCAAATTCCAAAGGCTTCACATTGAATCTTCTGCATAATCTGAGATTAAACGCGGGTGTTGCTTTTACCCATTTATGATCCAAAAACAATTCAGAATATCCGTGATATAAAAACACATCTGTTTGCATTAATTCGGTCAGTTTCTTCGATGTCAGATGATTCTTAACATCGGCAAAACCAAGTCTCGCGGGAATCCCCGCCGCGCGCGCGGCGGCGGTCAGTAACACCGCTTTATTTATGCAGAACCCGTACCCCTTCTTTAAAACACTGCTTGCTTTAAACGCTGCGCGTTCCAAATCAATTTTATAGGGGTCATAGCGGAAACCGTCCCGAACGGCATAATAGAGTTTGACGGCCTTCTCTATATCTGTTTTTTCGTCTTTTATATTTTCTCCGCTGAATTCAATGATTTCGGATGAGTCACTGTCGATAAAATAAGTCGGTTTTAGGTATATTTGAAGTATGTCTGTCATCTTTTCCCGGTTCTGTAAATTCTGTTTAATGGCCTGTCTTCATTTGTATTTTTCATCATATTCTGATTTCAGAATTCCATATCGAAGTATATCGTAATATTTGCCCTCATAATATTTAGCTTCCCTCAATCTCCCCTCAGGGATAAAACCCATCTTCTCTATCATTTTTTTTGCCCGATCGTTATAATCCACCACTTCGGCTTCAAGACGGTAAAAATTCATTGTTTCAAAAGCATATTTTATCACACCGAGCAGAGCATTTTTCCCGTATCCTTTTCCCTGATATTTATCCGCCATAAAGATGCTGAGTTCAGCTTTTCTGTTATACCATTTTATATTCCGCAAACTCACTTCACCAATCAACTGATTCTCTTTTTGAATGGCAAACCTCATGACCGCGGGCATCTTCCCGGTGTACATCCTGGTCTCAGACAGATATATCGACGCGGAACTATCCCGAAACAGCTCTTCCAGTCCGGGATCATCCATATTTACAGATTTGATGCTGATACCGCCTTCAATTACGATCATGCCAAACTACTCCCGGAAAATATTTATAATGTAGTTTAAATCAAAAACCGGCCGGAAAATCAGGATACTATTTGCCGCCGCCGCCGCTTCTGCCTTTTCTGAATCTTTTCATCGACAGATCACCTTCCCGGCCGTCAGAAATGCCGTCCCCGTCATTATCGATAAAAAAATCCTTTCCTTTTCCTTTGTGTTTCCCTTTTCCCTCCGCGCGGGCGTTCACACGGTCATCGATACCATCGCCGTCCTCATCAACCCAGCCTTCCTGACCTTCATCCTTGTTTATTTCTTTCTTAACTTCTTTTTTTTCGACTTTGGTGGAATCCGTCGATTGGGCAAATGAAGCTAAACTGAATCCGAGCAGAACAAATACCGCCAGAATAAAGGTTTTCATCCGCGCCTCCCTGATAATTTATTTGTATTCACGTTTATTTTCCTCTAATCAGATGATTCTAATTTTACACAAATTCCTGTTATTTCAAAGTGTTGATAATATTTAATTTCTGCATCCTCGAACGCAAATGGCGTTCAGAAATACCCAATAATTTTGCCGCCTGACTCTGATTACCATTCTTGACTTTTAACGCCTCTTCAATCATTACTGTTTCATACGCGGAAACTTTTGACACATAATCATCGGCAAAATTCAAAGGATCGAGAACCGATTTTTCAGAGGATGTACTCAAACCAGGTGGCAAATCTTCCGTTGTAATGATTTCATCACGGGCAAATACAACAGCCCTTTCGATAATATTTTCGAGTTCTCGAATATTTCCCGGGAAATGATATCGCAACAAATAATCCTGTGCTTCTTTGCTGATTCCCTGAACATTTTTGCCATTTTCGCGGGAGTACTTTTCGATAAAATAACGGATCAGGACAGGAATATCCGATTTTCGTTCACGAAGCGGCGGGATGTTAATCGTCACTACATTGATACGATAAAACAGATCCTCCCTGAATGCCCCCTGCTGGATCATTTCTTCCAGATTTCTGTTTGTAGCGGTTAAAACGCGGACATCAACCTTGATTGTTTTGGAACCTCCCACACGCTCATATTCACCAAATTGTAGTGCCCTAAGTAATTTCACCTGAGTCAAAAGCGGTATATCACCGACTTCATCGATAAACAATGTTCCGCCGTCCGCCTGCTCAAATCGTCCGATACGCTGTGAAACCGCACCTGTGAAAGATCCTTTCTCATGACCGAACAGCTCACTCTCAAGAAGATTTTCCGAAAGCGCCGCGCAATTCACCGTCACAAGCGGGTGATCCCTCCGGTCACTCGCGAAATGAATCGCCTTTGCGATCAGCTCTTTGCCGGTTCCGCTCTCCCCTCTGATTAAAACAGTGGCTTTGCTCTTCGCGACTCTGCCGGATGTATTCAAAACCTGTTCCATCTCACCGCTTTGAGAAATGATGGAATCAAACTTATATTTTTCCATCAACTGCTCTTTCAGCATCCTGTTTTCAGAGATCAGGTAACGGCGCTCTTTTGCCCTCCCGATCAGAATTTCCAGTTCCGCCAGATCAACCGGTTTTGAAAGATAATCAAATGCTCCGGCCTTCATTACGGTTACCGCATCCTCAATAAGACCGTATGCGGTAATCACCACAACCGGTATTTCGGGATTAAATTTGTTGAGTTCCCGCACCACCTGTAAACCGGTCAGATCCGGCATCCGGAAATCCGTAAACACGAGATCAATGTTGTTTTCTTTTGCTTTTTTCAGCCCTTCTGTTCCCGAACCCGCGGTCAAAACTGAAAACTTTCTTCTCTTTAAAAATGCTTCGATTGAAGCAAGTTGCGCGGGTTCATCATCAATCAAAAGAATTCTAAAATCAGACATTTTGGCGCTCCGCTATTTTTGGTAACCGAACATAAAAAGCAGTCCCCTGACCGGGTTTGCTTTCAGCGCTGATTGTTCCTTTATGGTCTGTGATAATCCGGTGTACAATGCTCAATCCAAGACCGGTTCCGGATTGTTTGGTCGTGAAATAAAGATCAAAAATTTTATTCAGGTTTTCCTCGGAAATCCCCTCGCCGTTATCTTCAATTTTTATTTTTACAATGTCCTTTTGATTTTTTACGGTGATCCTTATTAATCCCTCGCCCGCAAATGATTCTACCGCGTTTTTTGTGAGATTCAACAGACTCTGCTTGATTTGATCACCATCCCAAACGACTATTCCAATGTCATCAATGAACGCCTCAACTTCGATGTTTTTCGCTGCCGCCTCTTTTCTGGTGAGTTGAAGGAGTTCATCAAACAGCGCGTTTGCTTTACATTCGTGAAGAGCCGGTTTCTTGGGCCGGGCAAATTCCACAAACTGATTGATAATTTCATTTAATCTTCTTACTTCATTACCCACCAGTTTTGCCAAACTGTGATATTCATCGCTGTTCTCTTTTGGTTCGAAATCAATATCAAACTGCTGAACAATTGTACTGATCGCATTTAACGGATTCCTGATTTCGTGCGCGACTCCCGACGCAAGTTTTCCCATTGCCGATAGTTTTTCTTTCTGCTTTATCTGTTCCTCAAGAAGCCGCTGTTCCGTCAGATCTCTGATGACAAGAATCATTGTTAAATCATCCCCGTTCTGATCTTTTACCGAAGATCTTGCCAGCGCGATCACCTTGTCTCTCATCATAAATTCCTTCACACCGGGAACCGGCCGCTCAGCATAAACATCGAATAATTCTACCGGCAGTTTCGAAATATCTTCATCCAGCAACCCGGCGTATTTGATTCCCAGAATCTCCCCTGCCGCCTTATTGATCATCGTAATTCTGCCGTTTTTATCATAGGAGATGACCCCATCCGCAATGTTTTGCAGAATATTACCATAATATGTCTGAACGACCCCGTACTGATTATTGACCACATCGTACTGCTGTTTAACGCTCATCAGTGTGAACAATAAAAAACCGATCAGGACCAGCACCCCGGAAATCACAATAAGCCTGCGGAGTATTCTTTCATTGATGGCTTTTACCCCGCCTAATGCCAGACCCATACGAAAAATACCGATTACCTCTGAATTATATTCAAAAGGATGGATCACTTCATAAACCAGTTCATCGTTAAAAATTTTTTCCCTTGAATATGAAATATCTTTTTCAAAAACATCTTTTAGTACAGGATCGTCTTCTATACGTTCCAAACTAACGACGTTTTTTGTCGCCGCCAGGATCCCCGACGTATCCTGCAATGCCAAAAACACGACATGTTCATTGTCGGAGATCTCCGCGATCAGTTTTCCAAAACCAATTTTTTTTCTGAACTGAAGCAGAGCATTTGAATCGATACTTACAACGATCACGCCGCCCTTTTCCCGTCTGACTGATACAGAATAATGATGTTGTCCGCCTTCGTTATGAAAACCTATGATATATTCGTTTTCTTCCGATTCCAGAATATCAGGCAGCCAGGACGACATTTCTGACTCGATTTGCTGTTTGTTAATTTCGCCCTCTGTAAAACCGTTGACATATTTGCCGGATTTATCAAAGAGTAAAATCTCCAGCAGTAAATTTTCATTGGCTATTTTCATCATCGCCGCTGGATTTAACAATGATTTGGAATCCAGATAATTCAGAAACCGCGCGTTATCCAGCAATCGGTCTACAAGTTCCGATTCAACGGCCTGATTAGCCGCAAGATTATTGACACTCGCCTGTGTGATCGCCTCAAGAATTGAGTTCGCGTTTTGATCCATCAGTTCATACAGCTCTTTCTTACTCTGGTTCAGCTCAATCAGTGCCGAAACAAGCATAAGTCCTGCTAAAACCATGAAGATCATAATCAAATATGGTATGCGGATTAATTTTCTCATTTTTCTCGATTCGAAAACCGGCTGTCGGCCCGGTAGTTTATTAGCACATCCTGAAATTTAATTTAAAAATTCCAATCGATACCGATTCCAAACAGATTGCTGTCATAGTTATACCAGTAACTATTGGATTCATTTTTGGTATAGACATAGTCAAAACTTATTTTTAAAGCATTTAACCACGATTTATTCGCATGAAACGTCTTGGATAGATTTACATAAACCGCCTTAAGATCATCTTCCCTGATCCCGCCCGCGGCAACGGAATCATCCGCTGAAACATAAGCATTTTCACTGATATATTCTTTTGAGATTAAATTCCCGCTGACACCAAGTTTTACCGCCCAGGGAAACAGGATCGTGATTTTTGATGTCACTTCATCACTGCTGTAGCTGAATGGATCATCAAAAAGCTCTTCATCCTGATAATAGGAATCAGAATTGAGATAATTAGTCTCGTCGGTCAGACTGATTTGTTTTTTATATTGTATATTGGCGCCTATCCGCGGGTGAAATGACTGAGCTATTCTTCCGAGGAGTACAACCTGACTCATGCTTGGTATCTCCGTAGAGGATACAGAAACAGAAGTTGTTGGCAGCATCCCGCCTCCCCGGCCTCCGCCCATGCCGCCCCCGGATGTAGACGTATAATACGTTTCACTTCCCGAAAAGGCCTTATAGCCCAAGTCGCCTTCAAGTATCAGTGATGTTTTTGTGGGAAATGATTTACTCATCTGAGCAAAAATATAATGACGTGAGTTGGTTAAATCAGGAATATATGTGTATTCCCTATATCTGAAATTGTATCCTGTTTTTAACAATAAAAATGACAAATTAAATCGAAAATTCGCGTAGGCATAGATCTGTGAATAATCATAATATTCATAATCTTTCCCGTTGATACGAGTCGAAAGACTCGTGCCCATGTAAAAACTCTGTTTCTGGTTTTTACCGAAGGGCATCGCATAATTAAATCCCAGATTATGTATTGAAAAATTTCTTTTGGAATTCTCCCTGTAAAAAACCAGATCCCCTGAATAATAGAGATTTATCCCCGAATCTTCCGGATGAAAACTTAAGCCGATTTGAAAATCATTGATTAAATCTTCTGTTTTTTCAGGAGTGCGGTACATATTATCATCATAATAAGATGAGACACTGATATCCTTGCTAAGCTGCGCGAAAGCATTTCCGGCGTAGATAGTGAGTACGGCTATCAATAAAATCCATTTTCCCATGGCGGTTTCCTTTTTTAGTTTTTAGCCTGAGAGTTCAATTATTATGCCAGTTTTCTCTCATTCTATAAACACCTTATTTTTGGGAATATAATACATCCCGGGATTACAGGCACACCAATACCGCTCGACAGGTCAGTCGAATATACTACAGTCCCGGTCGAATATAATCATGGAATAATCAGTTTGAAAATAATTATATAAAATTTTATCTCACGGTTGTCAAAATGTTTCCGGCGATCATGTTGAAGTTTTATGGATGGAAATCAGATTATATTTTTTTTGATGAATCTTCAATTTATATGAGATGTTCATTTCGTCAAGCATATTCTGAATAACACGGTTCTTTTGATCAGTGATAATGACATAGTTCATATCCGGTTTGTTTACTATTTTATGAATGAGGGTTTCGGGGCTGCGTTCTCGAGAATCCTGTTCCTGACCGTACTGAACTCGTTCTAGTTTCCCGTTCAGATAATATTGCAAGCCGTAAAGTTTATCACGATGATATAATATAAATTTTGTGGATTGATCAGAATCTTTTTCAACAGCGTGGTACAGCTGACTCATGCATTTGGGCGAATCAACATAAGCGGCAATTCCTTTGCCGGCAATCATTATAACCGCCGTAAGCGCCGCCGTATAGTGTACTTTTCTCAATAATTTATTCTGGCTGTAAGCTCTGAGCAGTCCCCTGCCGGTAACAAGGACCAAGGGCGGGACAAAGGGAAGAACATAAAACGGAAGCCGGCTTCTGGAGATGGAGAGTACAATCACAGGTATCAGCAACCACAGAAACAGAAACAAAACAACTTCGTTTTGCATTATCTTTTTTCTGACAAAATTCTGAATTTTCTCCGATGAAATCCGTGTCTTTATCTTTGGCCAAAAAAATATCCATGGAATCAGACCGAGAAATAGCGGAACGAGATAAATAACCACCGGTTTATACCATTCGGGATTCCTGTGAAACTTATCCGAAAATACACGCGAGACTACTTCATCCTTTAGGAAATAATCAAGCAGACCATCCGTCTGCAGAATCACGTACAGATACCAGGAAAAAGCGGATATGATAAAAACAGAAATTCCCGGGAAAGTCATAATTTTTGGCAATTCGCGGCCCTGTCTTAGCCTGATGGCATGAAAAACAAAAATACTCAACAATGAGAGAAGCGCGGGAGGTCCTTTTGTTAAGAATCCAAGACCTGATGCCAGCCATACAAGTACAATCCATCCACGACCGTGCTTACTGTTATTAGTCCTGACAGCTTTCCAGTACGCGAATACGGTAAGCAGCTCCCAAAAAGATAAAATCATGTCAGTCGAAACATTGTTCGCCGCCGTAATGATAAACGGTGAAGTCGCAAAAACAAAGGCAGATACATAACCCGTGAGATCATCCCAAAGGGTTTTTCCCAAAGCGTAAACGAGAATAATCATTAACAAATAGAAAAAAGTGTTGGCGAATCGGGCGCCAAGGTTATTTACGCCAAACAGCTTTATCCCCGATGCGATTGCCCAATAGGTCAACGGCGGCTTTGTCCAGTGAGGCTGATAGTCCAGCTGCGGAATCAACCAGTTTCCGGTTTCCAGCATTTCTCTCGCCGACTCGGCATAGCGGCCTTCCGTTGTCTCATAAAGTCCACGGGAGTTCTGGAATGAAAACGCAATGAACAGCGAAATAGATATTAGTAGAAGAATATTTTTCTTTGCCATCCGGTCAATCTGCCTTGCCTTTTTTCTCTTTTGCTATTAGTATCAGATTCCTGCCGTATATGATCCCCCCCGTAACCTGACCGACAATAAAAACCGGATCTTTCTGGTGAATGGCATAAAATAGCAGAATCAGTGAACCCACAATACTCAGATACCAAAAGATATTAGGGAAATAGCTCTTTCCGGCCCGCTCACTGCTAATCCATTGAACAACGAATCGTGAACCAAAAACCGCCTGCCCGGAAAATCCGATAATCAACCATATTTTATTTACCATTTTTCATTTTCCTCCCGTTGATAACGGAGTAATTAATTTTGCTGCCGACAAATCGGCTTTGCATCCATCTCACCGCCAAGGTGTCAGCGATACCTACCCATAACCGATTATTGATACCGTATTTCGTTTTTCCGTGAGTACGCGGCCGGTGATTGACAGAAATGTCAGACATGGTAAATCCGTTCAGTTCAATTAGTGTGGGAAGAAACCGATGCATCCCCTTAAACACAGGAACATCATTTATACATTCCTTCCTGAAAACACGGATTGAACAACCTACATCCGCGACATGTGATTTTGTTACCCAATTTCTGAAACCGTTCGCGATTCTTGAAGAAATTTTACGGACAAAATTATCCTGACGTTTTAATCTGATTCCGTTGACAAGATCCACCTGTTCTGTTTCAAGATGCCTGACCAGCCGGGGAATATCCGCCGGATCATTTTGTAAATCAGAGTCAAGCATGGCAATAAAAGTCCCTTTTGCCAATCTGAATCCTCTGGACAAAGCCGCAGACTGACCGTAATTCTTATCAAAGCGGATCAGGGAGTAATTCTCGTGTTCACCGCAAAGCCTCTCAATGATTTCCGCGGACCGGTCAGTTGATCCGTCATCAACAAATATACACTCCCATTTCCTGTCGAATGAACGCAGGGCATCTTGTATTTCTTCCGATAATATCGGAATCGATTCATCTTCATTTTTTAAGGGTATGACGATGCTTAAATATATTTCATTATACATATTAATAGTATCTCCATGGACTGAGAAATACAGCCTTACTTCTAAACGGATATAATTTGATTTAACCGAAGCTTTTAAAGTTCTTAAAGAAACTAAAACGATAGAGTCTATATTTCTAAATACGCTTAGATTTTAATATCAAAGGGTCTATTTTAATGATAAAATTCAAAAAAGCAAGGACTCCCAAAGAAATTTATAAAAATTTAGATCGAAATTTCACCAAATTCAGATAATTTGGTCACAACCAGATTTTTTATTTCTTCCATCCTCTCAGGAGTGCGCGCTTCAAAGCGTAAAACAAGAACCGGCTGGGTATTGGATGCTCTCACCAGTCCCCAGCCATCTCCAAACTGGATCCTGACGCCGTCAACATCAATGACATCATATTTTGATGAAAAATACTCCTTTGCTTTTTGAGCAATAGTGAATTTCTCTTCATCTGTGGCGACTTCAGCGCGGATTTCCGGAGTAGAATAGTATTGCGGAACATCTTCAAGCAATTCGGACATCTTTTTGTCCGATTTTGAAAGAAGTTCTACCATCCTTGCTGAAGCATAAATGGCATCATCAAAACCGTAGAAACGATCCGCAAAAAAGAGATGTCCGCTCATCTCTCCCGCAAACGGCGATCCTGTTTCTTTCATCTTTTTCTTTAAGTTGGAATGCCCGGTTTTCCACATCACCGGTTTTCCGCCAAATTTTTCTATCATTTCCGGCAATGCCTGGGAACATTTCACTTCAAATATAACCGGCGCCCCGGGATGATTTTTAAGAATATCTCTTCCAAAAATGATCATTAACCGGTCACCCCAGATAATATCGCCTTTCTCATCAACTACTCCGATCCGGTCCCCGTCACCGTCATATCCAATGCCCAGATCCGCCCCTGTTTCGCGGACGGTCTTTATCAGTTCCTGAATATTTTCGACTACGGTGGGATCCGGATGATGATTGGGGAAATTTCCGTCGGGGGTATCAAAAAGATCGATTGATTCCACATTCATCTCTTTAAACAACCGGTGAGCAATCAGAGACGCCGCGCCGTTTCCTGAGTCCAGAACCACTTTTATGGGACGTTCTATATTTATGCCATTTTTTATAACTTCGATATAATCATCGTTTACCGACGCCGTCTCGAATCCGCCGTTTCCGGTGGAAAAATCAGCATCATTAATTATCTTCATGATTTCCTGTATGGCTTCTCCATAAACCGGGGAATTTTTTAAAGTGAGTTTAAATCCGTTGAATTCAGGCGGATTATGACTGCCCGTAATCTGAACCCCTCCATCGACTTTCAGATGATACATACTAAAATACTGCACCGGTGTGGGAACCGGTCCGATGTCAACCACATCAACGCCGGCAGAACGAATTCCTTCCGCTATTCTTTTTCTAAAACGTTCACTGGAAAGACGGACATCTCCCCCAATTGATATTTTCATGGCGTTATTTCTTCTAAAATAAGTGCCAAATCCTTTCCCGAGCGACAAGACCACTTCATCGGTCAAATCCTGATCAACCACACCCCTTATATCGTATTCTCTGAAAATATATGGATTTAACATTACCGGACTCCTATTCTCAACTAAATCTTTACTCAAATTAATAATGGTTACTTAAACAGCTTTCAATCATTTTCTCTGATTCTCAAAAAATCAGCATGTATATTTATAGAATCTATTGGTCTGTGGGAAGTTCCTCTTCATTCGGTAAAAAGTCAGCGTTTAAATGATTCATCTCCAGAATCTTTCTCACCGCTTGCTGAATTTCATCAGCAGGAAACGCTTCTCTCGTATATATATTAAACAGGTACCTGGTATCGTTCAAATACGCGTGCATCATTAGAAACAAACGCCTGTTTTTATCAGAGTCAGAATAAATCTCTCTCATATGGATGAGATAATCGGAATAGTACCAGTTTTTTAACCGTGTGGCATCCACCAGGTTCAATTGCACAAGAAAATTCCTGAAATTATCCACAAAATCCGGTTCAACGGCATATCGTTTTATCACTACAGTCAATTCCCTTTTACCAAAACTCCATGGATGATAAAAATTTATATCATCTTCAGACAGTTCATTTAAAAAATATTTCTTAACCGTGTCAATCAGAAAATATTCCCCAAGTATGGTTCTTTTCCCTACCGGCGGCAGTTGGATGCTGAGCAGGTAATATTCCGGATCGAAAACCATTCTCAAGGATTTAGAAGCATCACCGGCGGCTGACAGATCAGTTGTAACAATCTCTTTTTTTCCGGTAGTATCAGCCTGACCTAATATATAAGGGATAATATATTGCTGATCAAAATTTCCGGTAATATATAGTTGTATACCTTTATTGATTTCTTTGTTCTGATAAAAAACTTTTAAATCACTTCTTTTGACTGAATCCGCGGCCGCGCAAAATTTTGTAATGCTGTACGGGCTTATACTCATCCACAGAAGTGAATCCTGTTGATTATAATAATTTCCCCGACATAGCTTCAGATTTTTTCCAAAAGATCCATTATGAACAAAATTAAATATATCCAGTATTTTTCCCATATTTTCAGTGAAGGAAGTTTTGTTGGTCCGAAAACTCAAAAATCGGTTTTCCTGCCAGTTATAGGTGTCATCCGGAAGCCACTTCAACGGCAAGGCAGCCGTTTCTCCGGGTAACTGTTCAAACTGCCGCTGAATAGAATGCCACATAATCTCTGAGTAAATCCCAAATTCGGAATTATCCATCGGGGCCGGCTTTTTAAAATGGACGATCATCAAGACATCTGACAGGCTTTCATCCGGGTCTATCCAGACGGACAGGCCGGATTTTAATCCAACCGGATGGACATATACCCCGGCGTTCGCCTTGAAGCAAAATAAAGCCACTATTATGAAAACAAATATTTTATGATTTAAACGCATGTAAATAAGTTAGTTATTTGAGTATTAAGCATCAAGATCAAAATAATGAATCCAGCTAAATAGTAGAGCAAATCTCATAAAACTTGCAATGTGCTATTTATCATAGCATTATAATCATACTAATGTAAATTTTATATGAGTTTAGATTGTCAGATCATTTTTTTGGTAGATTTGATGTTTATAAGCAATCGTGTCAAATTTGTAGTTCTAAAAAAGAATTTGACTTTATTCAATAAATTATTCAACTTTCTAAAAAGTATAATCATAAGGTAAATATTAATGAATGATAAAGTTTTAAAAGCGCTTGAAAGTGTTCGCCCGGGATTGCAGGCCGATGGCGGCGATGTTGAATTTGTCCGCATTGACGAAAATAATGTCGTTTATATTCGTCTTGTTGGCGCCTGTGGAGGCTGCCCGATGTCTACTCTCACCCTGAAACAAGGTATCGAAAGAATTGTAAAGATGCAGGTTCCTGAGATTACAGCCGTTGAAGCAGTTTAGTTAATCACGGAATCCTAAAATAGAGGATTAACCCATGATAGAAGTAAATGTCAACGGAATCTTTTTGACTCCCACACAGGCGAGCGGGATACTGCTGAAAGAGAAGAACGGCGAACGGACATTGCCGATTATCATAGGTGAATATGAGGCACAGTCTATTGCTCTCGGGCTGGAAGATATTAAACCACCCCGGCCGATTACACATGACCTGACTGTGAACATGTTGAATACGTGTAAAATCACGATTGAGAATGTTTTGATCACTGAATTAAAGGAAAACACATTCTACGCCGTGATTCATTTAAAAAAAGATTCAAGCATGCTGGAGGTGGATTCACGGCCGAGCGATGCTATAGCGCTTGCAGTACGTATCGGAATTCCCATTTATGTTGATGATCTTGTGATGGAACAAGCCGCTTATATTCCGGATGATGAAGAAGAAATAAAAAACAGAAGTTTTATCTTTAAAAGCCGTACTGATGAAATTGATCGTCTAAAATCGGAATTGCAAAAAGCAGTTGAATCAGAAGAATACGAAAAAGCAGCCCGTCTGCGTGATATGATAAAGCAGCTTGAATCTAATTCCTGAGATCAAACCTGCTTATTGAATCACTTATTCTGATTTTTACGCTGAAATAACTGAACTGGAGTTACAAACAAAGGGTATTGATCAATGGGTAAGTTTCAATTCATGGCAAAATTATACGGTGTTCGAGGAAGCTATCCTATCGCGCCGGAAAACGGGACGAAAATAGGAGGAAACACCCCGTGTCTGCTGGTTCGTTCTAAGAAGCACATTGTCATATTTGATGCCGGCAGCGGAGTGATAAAACTTGGGAAAGACCTGATCGGCGAGATCATTGAACATAGTAAAAAATCCGTTGATCCTCTGCATATTACATTTATATTCACTCATACGCACTCCGATCATTTAATAGGTCTTCCATTCTTTGCGCCGCTGTATATGCCAAATGTCTTTATTCACTTCATCGGTCCAGCTACGTTAGGAATCGATTTTGAACAGATATTAAGAAGGCTGGTCGAACCTCAATATTTCCCGGTTTCGATGGACGAGTTCCGCTCAAATAAAAGCTTTCAAAATATTAATGAGAATATGACCATCTATTTTCTTCCGGGTGTTGATGAACCGCAAATCGCCCACACTAATGAAACGGTACCGGACAATGCTGAATTTGCTGTTCACAATATGAAATATTACTTCCACCCGAAAGATGGAAATTATATCTATCGGGTTAACTGGAAAAACAAAGCGCTTGTCTATGCCACAGATGTTGAGGAATATTCCGGTGGAGATCAGCGGTTGATCACATTTTCCAAAGATGCTGATGTTCTGATTCATGACGCGCAATACACGGAAGAACAATATAAAAGTTTTAACGGATACGGCCATAGCAGTTTTGTGATGGCCTGTGATGCCGCTAAACAGGCAAATGTTAAAAAATTACTCCTTTTCCATCATGATCCGAATAACGAGGACGAGGTTCTTTATAACATTGAGGAAGATGCCAGGAAACTGTTTACAAACAGCGAACTGGCTACAGAAAAATGGGAATGGATTTTATAGATTATACTTCCTGGCGGCTTTGAATTGCCCTTCCGATCGTCGCCTGATCGACAAATTCCAAATGCGAACCTATCGGCACACCACTGGCGATACGCGTTACGCGTACATCTTTATCCTTGAGCAAACGGGAGATATAGATCATGGTTGCTTCGCCTTCCGTACTGGGATTAAGAGCCAGTAAGACTTCATCAGTTTCATTTTTTTTCACACGCGCGGCCAATTCCTGAATTCGGAGATCCGTCGATTTTATACCTGCTAAGGGTGAAATGACACCGCCAAGAACATGGTAGAGCCCGCGATATTCGTTAGATCCTTCTATCGCCATGATATCGACAATATCTTCGACAACGCATATTTTTTTTGGATCCCGGCGTGAATCGGAACAGATCGAACATAATTCATGTTCGGAGAGATTAAAACATTGCGCGCACAACCGCGTTTCTGATTTAATTCTAATGATTGCATTCGCGAGATTATCTGCAAACTCTGACTCAGCTTTGAGAATAAATATCGCCAGACGCTGAGCCGTTTTCCGGCCGATACCAGGCAGTCGGCTGAGTTCGTTGATTAAATTATCCAGTGACGGAATACCATGTGATATCATTATCTACATTCCCGGAAAATTAAAATTCTCAGGCAGGTTTAATCCACCCAGCATACCGCCTGTGACTTTTTGCATCTCTTCGTTCGCTCTTTTTTGCGCGTTTTTTACCGCCTGATTCACCGCTGCTGAAATTAAATCTTCCAGCATTTCTTTCTCCTCGGGATCTATAACTTCCGGTTCGATGGAGATGGAAATGATCTCCAGCTTGCAGTTAGCCACTACTTTTATCATGCCCCCGCCTGAAGAGCCTTCAACGGTAATATTAGCAAGTTCATCCTGAATTTTTTGCATCTCCTTTTGTACTTTTTGGGCCTGTTTTAAAAGATCGCCCATATTGCCTAAATTCATAATATATTCTCCTGTCTCAAATTAATTCCAGATCGAGTTCCTGAATTAATTTGGAAATTAATTCATCATTGGTTTTGATTTCATTGAATTTTTTTAATTTATCATTATCCCCGATCCGCTCAGTTTTTACCTGATTCGGCTCACTGTGTTCCATTTCTTCGGGAACGTCAATTTCGATATTCAGTTTTGACTGGACGATTTTAGAGATCGTTTTCTCTATAAATACTTTATTTTTCTCGATGGAACTCAAATGGAACGGATTAGAATTTATAAAACGTAATATAATTGTGTCATTATTTACTTCGGATATTTCGAATGATTCGAAGGCCGTGGCGAGTGATGGTTTTTTTGCATGAACCGCGTCAATAATCTGCTGCCATTTTTCTTTAACAACATCAATCATTTCAGCCGGTTTTTGCGCAGGCGGGTTATTTTGCGGTTTATCGGGCCCCGTATTTATTGCGGGAGTTGATTCGAATGTTATATCATTCCGGACTTTTTTTTTTAACAGATCCAATTTTTCAAGAATTTCCTCAATCCGGAGAGATGAAGGCATTTTTGCCATTTTAATCAGGCCGAGTTCAAATTTGAGCTGAGGCTGTTGACTCCATTTGATGGTGTTTAACGTTTCAGAAACAATTTGCAGATATCCAAGCGCGTCATTTTCATTTACAACTTTCGCCGCGTCACTATACCGTACTAAAAAATTCTCGGATACATCAAGCAGTTCCGTTGAGCCCATGGTCCCCGCGATCAAAATATTTCTGAAATGCTCTTCAAGCCCCAGCAGAAACTCGTTTAAATCGTAGCCCGAGGAAATGATCTCCTTAGTCAGCACAATCAGATCTTTAAGATTCCTGTTCCTGATATGTTCTGTGACTTCAAAAAACATATCAAGATTTATAACCCCAAGGGCCTGGGAAACGTCTTCAAATGTTATCTTATCTCCGCTGAATGAAATGATCTGATCCAAAACGCTTTGGGAATCTCTCATGGAACCATCCGCTTTTTTAGCGATCTGCAACAAAGCTTCATCCTCCGCCACGATATTGTCAAGCTCACAGATGTGCTTCAAATGTTCCATGATGGTCTTTAGAGGAATGCGCTTAAAATCAAACCGCTGACAACGGGATAAGATCGTCGCCGGTACACGGTGAATTTCCGTTGTGGCGAAAATAAACAACGCGTGGGATGGCGGTTCTTCAAGAGTTTTTAAAAGCGCGTTGAACGCTTCCTTGGTAAGCATGTGAACTTCATCGATAATATAAATACGATATTTCCCCAGAGTTGGTGAAAAACGGATATTTTCACGCAGGTTCCGGATTTCATCAATTCCGCGGTTGGACGCGCCGTCAATCTCAAGGACATCCATTGAATTTCCCTTGTTGATAGACTGACAGGATGGACATTCATTGCAAGGAGTGGGTGTCGGACCTTTCTCACAATTGACTGCTTTGGCGAGAATTCTTGCCGTTGAAGTTTTTCCAACGCCACGCGGACCGGTAAATATATATGAATGTGCTATGCGCTGATGGGCTATCGCATTGGATATGGTCTTGGATACGTGTTCCTGACCGATAATCTCAGCAAATTGCTGTGGACGCCATCTCCGGGCAATAACGATGTATGACACTTAGCACTCCTATGAAAAAGCCAGGTGAACCCACGGCACATAGTCCGAACGCTTACCGCTGCTTCCTTCCGGACCTGACGGGGTTGGGCGATGTCCTATTGCGTGGGACCTGGCTAAACTATCAAGAGCAAAGACAAGCGAAAAAAGAAAGTCCTTATGCTATAAGCTGCTTTTCTTCTCTTTTTGTCTTCATTCTTACCGGTGGAGCTGAGCGGGATCGAACCGCTGACCTATGCATTGCGAACGCATCGCTCTCCCAACTGAGCTACAGCCCCTCAAGAATTGTTAATTTAATTAAATCTGTTTTTACAGTCAATTATTTCTTGACCTTTTCGAGAGACAATTTATACAAAAAAAAAGGCAGATTTGATTCTGCCTTTTTTTAAGATCTGTTATCTAACCAAAAGCATTTTCCGCATTCGCGAATAATCCTTTGTCTCAAGCCTGTAGAAATACACTCCGCTTGCCAGGTTTGAGCCATCAAAAAACACTTCATGAGCTCCCGATGCAACCCATCCGTTGACCAGCGTCCTGACTTCTTTTCCCAGCAAATCATATACTTTTAAACTTACTGAGCCTGCATCCGGCAGTTCAAATCGAATGGCTGTCGCCGGATTGAAGGGATTTGGATAATTTTGCATCAAATTGTATGAATGAATAATATACGGTTCAGGCTTTTCAACTGAAGTTGGGTCCGTAACCCGCATCGAAAAATCCTCTGCCGAGGTAAAATTCAGATTAGTCTCCCCTTCCATGCTTGAGACATCTGCCAGAAGCCCTTCATTTTCTGTTATCCAGAAATATGAAATGTAGCGTGAAGTATCACTGAAAACGATGACACCATCTGATATAAAAAAAGTAAAATCAGTATCTTCAGTTCTTATCCTTAAGCAATCAAAGGTCCCCGCCGGTATGTTTATCGTCCCCCAGGCATCAACTGTGGAGGTACTGCTTGTTGAATCAATGATCTCGAACATATCGGAACTGGAAATAGCATCAATATAATTGCTGTTCCATGTTGTCCCCATGGATAAGGGGAATTGTAGAATTTTATCGTAAGGGTTATACTTCTGGATGTATGTGGTATCCGGGTCAGAAGTTCCGCTACCGAGCCCTAACAATTCATTTGAAGTGAGATCCATGTAGAAATAGACACTAAACGTATCATAGGTCGAGAACCAGGCATGATCTGAATTCTGAAACTCCTGAGCAAAGGGGGTCGTTGAAGGATTTACAATGGTCGTGGTGTAGGTCTCACCATTTGGAAAGTCATTAAGAGTGAACGTCCAGGTTTGCGGTCCACCCGTCGTTCCAATATTTACGGGTATCGGCACATCTGTGCTCCCGACAAAATACTGATTAAAACTTTTCCCGAAGGTAACATCGTATTCACTTTGAGCAATCACAATCTGCGACCAGCCATTTCCGGGATTTAAAAGGAACAACATAATAAAAACAAGACCGATTGAATACCTGTAAACTTTGAACATATTCCCCCCTTATTGATTGATTGAAAAACATTAAATCTGTTATTTATCTTTTTTGAACGCTTTTACTTCAATACATAAATTAATTTAGTCTGGGGAAATCAGGATTTTGTGAATTTTCAATTATTTCTTGATTTAAGATACAACGGTTTATTAATCTGGATTAATCCTTAGAATTAAATTGAATTGTATTTTTTTTTCAGGTAAAAATATGCCCCGGGAAATCCACCGGGGCATAACGGGGTGTTCATCATACTCAACTTTCGGGCACGTTTTTTATAAGATTTTTCAGCATAAGTCCGTAGAACATTTCAAGATACCGGCGAGTTTCATCCCGTTCAAGGTTCGTCACATACTTCCAGAATCCGTAAACCCTGGAGAGAGTCATTAATCGGGAAGCGTACAGTTTCCAGGTATACCGGTCATCGACCCGTTTGATACCCCCATCTGAAATCTTATTCCAGTTTTTTGAATTCTTTTGACACTTTTTAAAGAAATCCAGCAGCATATCCGAAACTTCACCGCCATGGTTCGGATCTATATGAAAACCTGATTTGCCGTTTTCAATTATCTCCAGCGGTCCGCCATATTTAGTCGCGAAAGTTGGCAACCCGGATGCCATGGATTCAATGACCGTCAGGCCAAATGCCTCAAAGAGAGCAGGCTGAACAAAAACACCGCCTTTATCAGCAATAAACCGGTAAAGTTCTCCCGTAAAATTTTTATCAAGCTGTTTACCTACCCAGCGTATTTTGCCGCTCAAATCATACTGCCCGATTAACTGATGAACCTGTTGAATCTGAAATCGTTCTTCCTCATCACCGGAAAGCGCTTCATTAACGTACCCGGCCACAATAAAAAGGTTTGCTTCATCCTGAAGTTTTTTATTTTGTCCGTACCATTCAACCAGTCCGCTTATATTTTTTATATGATCCAGTCTCGACATGGCAAATATTATCGGTTTACCGGCATCATCTAATTTACCCGTCGCGTATTCAGATTGATCTCCAAATATCATATCATCTATCTCCGGGTGCAATTCCATAAGTCTTCTGTCTTTTTGCGTATATGGAAAATACACATTGGCGTCCGCCCCGGGAGAAACAATATTGAATTTTGGATCAAAAACATCAATCCCGTTTATAATTCTGTAAAGTCCCGGCATAGTGAATGAGCCGTAACTTTCGTACTGCCCGACCGAATCTTTGTTACCTGCTATTTCCTGATAGGTGCTGGTTATGATAAAATCCGCCGTATTCATCGCCATGAGATCCGCGGTAAATTGTGTAGAAAAATGATACTGCTCTTCGTTATGTTTCCAGTAGAGTGCTGAAAACAGATATTTTGTCTTCTCCAGCGCGTGGGCGATGTTACACTGAGTTACTCCAAGGCGCTGCGATAACAAAGAAGCCACCAAATTCCCGTCTGAATAATTTCCGATGATCAGATCCGGACGTCCCCCGAGTTCCGCGAGAAGTTCCTTTTCGGAATCAAGAGTAAATTGTTCAAGATAAGGCCAGACTTTGAATCTTGAAATCCAGTTCGGAACCACATTGCCATCCGCCTGCCGGAACGGTACACGTAGAATTTTAGCATTTTCCGTCCCTATGATTTTCTCTTTCGGGATATTGCAGGTCGTATCTCCGGCCTCCGGAATTAAGCGCGTGATGACAAGAATCTGCGGTTCAATATCAAGACCCTGTTCATTTATGCGCAGACGCATTTCTTTCTCGAGAGCTTTGACCTGATCCAGAATGTAGACCACCTGCCCGCCCGTATCCGGTAAACCAAGTACATTTGACTGCCCGAAATAACCATGCGGAGACAGGATAACGATATTGAATATCATGGGAATACGGCTTAAAAATTTTTCGAGATTTGTTGGCTCAGGAGCTTCAAGTATATCCGATAACAGGTTCAAAGTATCGAGCATCCTGGATACATTGTTGCCCCAACCCGGTTCAAATCCAAGCGCCTGCATTTGTTCCCTCACCTGAGTCCATACGGCATCACCCGGTTGACCTTCCAGATATTCTTCCGCTATGCGCAGATTTTTTTGAAGCCCGCGCACATCACTGATAAAAGTATTCAGCATGAGCTGCTGTCCCTGATATTGGTGAACCCTCATAAAATCAAGCAGTCGTTTGTCCCCTTTTTCAAGTTCTGAGAACAAACGATTGGAAAGATGCCGGTTCAGGTATTCAACACCACGGCCTAAATATCTTTTATCCTTTAGCCTTGGAAAACCTCTTCCAAATGGTTCAAGATCAAATTCAAGAACCCAATCATCATTACCCTGACCAGGTTCAACAATCCTTTCTTTAAAGGCTAAAAACTCCCTTTCAAGTATAGACTCGTGCAATACATCATGGATATGAAAACGGACATATTCCCAACTTGCGATGTCGTCTCTTATGGCAAAGTAGATCCAGGGGTCCTGAATAACCGCTTCCTGGGAATTTAGGATCAAATTTTCTATAATGGTTCCTTTTAATGCTGTTCCCGTTTCTGTTTCTGAGTATTTATTAAACTCATCTATTAACTCCGATCTAAGCAGAAATGGTCTTGATAATTCAAGATACTTTCTAAATAGTAAATAAACTGATTTCCGGTGTTCATCTATAGTTTTTTGAATCAAATTAATAGACATTTTCCTCTCCCGTTTTTATCTGTTCTCCAAAAAAATTATAGTGCTTAATCCCTTCTAATATCCCTCGCGCGTAAGTATTTTCAGCAAAATATATCCTTGGTTTTCCATAGAGCCGCTTAAGTTCTGAACTAAAATTCCCCACAACAACTCCCAGCATATTACCTCTTAACATTTCTTCATCATTTCCGGAATCACCGGCAACCAGTATTCTTTCAGGCGGTAAACCCCATTTCATCGCCAGATATCTGACCGCAAGGCCTTTTGAAGCGCGGATTGGCAAGATATCAAGATAAGCATTGTGGGAAAGAATAACTTTTACGCGCAGCTTGTGTTTCCTCAAATGGCTGATAATTTTGTTTCTTCCGGGGGCGTTTTCGGGATCCAGATAGTAACTGATTTTAAATTTTCTCTGGTCAATGTCCGGCTGTAATCTCAAACCCGCGAGTTCGCCCAGAGCCTCCCTTATTAATTCGGGTTTCCAATAATACTTCAAATGGTGTGACCAGGTGCGGTCTTCGACTTTTTCGAGACCATAGTTTATTTCACTTCCAACAGAGGTGATAAATACATCAGGTATCGGTAGACCCCACTCCGAAAGCACTTCGATGGCGCTTTCCAGCCGTCTTCCCGTCGCGATGCCAAGCCCGGCATGTTCTCCGTGTATTTTCAGATATTCAATAAATTCTTTCAGAGCGTCCGCGTCTCCCAGCAGTGTATTATCAATATCCGTGATGATCATCCTGTCGACCATCGGCAAACGACTTTTCGAAAGCCTCATGACATTCCGTTTATAAGCTCCCTTTTTAAGAATTTTATCTGTCATCATTAGATATTTTTTTACATGACTACTCCACGAATAGTGTTTTTTCACGCCTTTTAAACCATTTTTGGAATAAATTTTCCACTGATGCCTGTCTTCAATCACTGACTGAATCGCTTTTCCTATTTTCTCCGGATCCAGAGGATCAACAAGCAGTCCGTTTCCACAATTTCTGATGATATCATTCGGACCGCCGTCATTTGTGGCCACCACAGGCAAACCGCTTGCTGCAGCTTCGATAATGGTAAGCCCGAATGGTTCGGTCAGGGCCGGATTTACAAATACTCCTTTTGATTTAGCCGCCATTCTGTAAATTTCAGGTACATCTTCGGGAGCGTGATTTTTGGGATAAGCCACTTTTCCATAAAGGTTATATTTATCAATAAGCAGCAGAATATTGGTAAGAACTTTTCGCGATCCCTTTTCCAGGGATTTTATATCATTTCTGTTGCCGGCGATAATAACAAGATTCGCATTGTTTCGCAAATATTCATTTCCGGCATACGCATGAATAAGTGTCTCAATATTTTTTCTTTCATCGGCTCTCGACATGGCCAGAATCAAAGGTTTTTTGCTGTCAGAGAGGAACTTATTTATTTCCCCTCTAATCGTTGATACCGCCCCGGCATGAGCAAAAGGTGAAAATTTCTCCAAATCAACACCGGGTGGTATGACAACCATCCTTTCAGGCGAGTAATTTTCATACTTTTTATACTGTTCTTCCACCTCCTGAGCGGTGCTGGTCACAACGCGCGCGGCGGTATCGAGCGCAAATTCCTCCGCGTCGATCCGGTGACTTATATTGTAGCGGGCTTCCATTTTCGGCATAATCATGCCCTTTTGCACTAAATGCTCCTTTTTAATTCTTCCCAGGGAATGACCGGTAAAAAGGAAAGGCACGCCAAGCAGACGGGATATCTGCGCGCCAACATAACCGGCATCCGCATAATGACCGTGAATAATATCCGGGACCTTACCCGCGCGCCGGATGTACTGTACCGCCTGATCAGAGAACCCGTCCAGATAGTTCCATAGTACTTCTTTTCTTAAATATCGTCTGGGGCCGCAGGGTATTCTGACAATATTGGCCTTTTCTGATATTTTTTCCATCTGCCGGCTGTATATTTCATCCACTTTGCTATCGGTAATTTGTCTTGTCAGCAGATCCACCCGCCGGACACGCGGGTCTTTAGAAAGAGCCTGAGCAAATTCCACCACATATTTTATCTGTCCGCCGGTATCCGCGTCACGTCCTAATTCCGGACTTTGCCCTTTAACGAGACCGTGAATACTTATTAGCAGAATGTACAGATCACCCGCCGTATTGGTCGTCATTTTGCCCCCCATAAATCATTTTTCGATTGATAAAGTTCATGCTTTTCTGTGGTCGCTCCTCTTATCCGGCAGATCTCCGCGGCAAATTCGGAAGCCCTGTCCAAAATTTGCTGCGCGTTCCAATTTTTTAGCAGCCCCATAATGGTCACCGCCGCAAACGCGTCTCCCGCTCCAACCGTATCGACTAATGCATCTACCGGGTTCGGAACCGCCAAATGAATATCATCGTTTTTTCTGATTAACATGGCGCCCTCATTGCCCATAGTCACCACAATGCCTGTCAAATTAAAATATTCGATCATCCTGAAAGCCTGCTTTTCCCTTGTTTTTTCCACCGCGCCTATCATCAGGCTGATTTCTTTCAGTTCGTGTTCATTACACTTTAACCAATCCGTATCAGATAATTCATCCAGAATTATTTCTTTTTCCCACCATGGCGCACGCAAGTTAACATCAAAAAAGACCAATGCCGATGATCTTTTTTTTATATAAGATAACGCATGACGGGATATTTCATTCCTCAAAGCAAGTGACCCATGATAAAGGATGGTTTGTCCCGCATGCTGAATAAACGTCGGTTTCGGGGGGGCGATAAAATCATACGCCTGATCAGATTCGATATTGTACTGCGGTTCCTTATCATGCATCTCAACACTTACTCTGCCTGTTGGATGCGCGTTGTCAGTCTGCACCCCTCTTATATCCATACCCCAGGCACTCATTTTTTTTATTACTTCCGCGCCAAGCGCATCATCACCGATCTGACTTATAAAAATCGGATGAACACCGAATCCGTTCAAATGCCAGGCCACATTGAACGGTGCCCCTCCAAGTACGGACTGATTCGATTCAAATATATCAAATAGTACTTCCCCAAAGATGATCGGTGTCAGCAATTTGTCACCTCATAATAATTATGGATATCAAAATTCTTATTTTGTTTGAGAGAATAGATGTTATATATAGATCAAAAATGATAAATTAGTATATAAAAATCAAATATTTAAGTGATTAATTTTAAAGTATAGAAACGTTTTTGATAAAACAAACTGTATAGCGGATGATAATAGCCTTCCGGTAAATAAAACAAAAGCGGAGAGATATCCCTCCGCTTTGTGTATGTCATGCTTTTTTTGCCAGAAATGTTTTGTATAATGAATCAATAAATACGAGGGCGGCTCCTAAAATGAGCATCGTATCAGGGACAAGACGAATCCACATCCAGAATCCCATGCTGTCCAGTGTCTCCCTGCTTCGGGCAGCATAATAACCAAGCTCCGAGGCAACTTTCGCCTGTTCAAATCCGATCACGAGCGTCGGGACCGTGTAGAGTATAATTCCGACGGTTACCAGCCAGAATCCCCAGCGGCTTAATGTTTCTTTCCATACCAGCCCTTTGGCCATGGCATTGGCTCTTGCCGTAATATAAATAAACGCGATTGAAATATAACCGAAAGCACCGAGCATTGCCACATGACCATGAGGCATAATCAAATAAGTACCATGGGCATAATAGTTAACTTCAGGTGTATTTATTACCATTCCGAGAAATCCCGCGCCAAACCAGTTCAGAATAGCGGAACCGGTCAACCACATAAATGGGGTTTTAAAGGCAAAATCAGTCCCTTCCGTCTGTATCTTTTTGTATTCTTTCCAGGCTTCAATCATCAGCACAACCAACGGTACCGGTTCCAGAGCTGAGAATGTACTGCCAATGGCAATCCAGTATTGATCCGTTCCCTGCCACCAAACATGATGTCCCACTCCGAGTGTACCCGAGAGCGCGACCAGAAACAATTCGAACAACATAATACGTTCTGCTGTTTTTCTAGGCACCAGACCCAGCACGACGGTTAAATATGCCAGGACACCGGCCGCAAAGAGTTCGAATGTCAACTCGACCCATAGATGTACAACCCACCAGCGATAATAATCATCAATAGTGAAATTGGGCATTATTTTATGTACCGGGGCCATACCAGCCATATACAAAGTGGCGATACCAAACGCGGACCATATAATTGTCCCGACCATTACATTGTTGGTTTTTGCCTTGCGGATAGTCGTGTACACCATGAAAAACCAGAGTACAAGTCCCACTACAAGACCGATATCCCAAACGCGGCCAAGGTTAAGGTATTCACGTCCCTCATTTCCTAACCAGAACCATACTTCACGCAGTTCACCGGTCGCGCCCATATAAATACCATATAACCCACCGGCGCCCACAATAAGCAATGCAAGCCATAATACATCCACCAGCCATGGGAATCTCAGATCTTCTTTACCGACGAGAGGCGCGATAAACATGCCCCCAACGAGCCAGCCGATTGTCACCCAGATGATGGCGATATTGACATGCAGAGCGCGCATGACATTAAACGGCAGAATATTTTGAGAAATTAAGAAATCATTTGCCGGATCGGTATAAATATGAGCAATATATCCGCCAAGAATGACCTGCAGAAGAAAAAACAGCGTCACAACCGGAACATATTTAAGAAGTTTTTCCTGTGACGGAAATATTTTTTCAATGATGAGCGGCGGTTCCGGCTGCTCATTTTTATCACGTTTTATGACATATTCATAGAGCAGATAAAATACAATTATCGTCAGCGTCCATAGAAGCAGCAGCTGAATAAGCGACCAGAATACATTATTCCAGCTTGAATCCTGATCAACCAGCGGTTCGTGTGGCCAGTTATTCGACCAGGTATAATCCGTTCCCGGCCGGATAGATGAAGACACCATTTGAGACCAATCCACGAATGCGGCAATTTTCACAGCTTCATCTGCTCTGATCACTCCACCGGTGAATCCCTTTTCTCTGTTTCCATGAACCAGAAAATCGACCAGATAATCAACATTTGCTTTATAAGCGGCAGTTGAAGCGGCGGTATAGACCACTCTTTCTTCCGTTAATGATGTTTTTTTGCGAAAATCGTTTTTAACTCTGACCTTCACCGCGCCCAGTTGTTCTTCAGTTAATGAAGACATCGGTGCACCATACATTTCTTTACCATAATAGTCATAAAGAAATTCGGCCCGTTTATGAAAAAATTCTGATGTAAAATCCGGACCAAGATACGCTCCCATACCCAATAGCGTGCCGTAATCCATCAAATCAAATTGTTGAAAGTACCCTTTACCTTCAACGATATCATCGTATGAATAAAGGACTTCACCGGACTCGGAGACAACCTGTTCCGGTATCGGCGGAACTTCTTTAACAAGTCCTGCTGAATAATAAATAAGCGCCGCCACCATAACGATCGCGATAAACCAGAACGACGTATAGAGCCCCTTCCTGCTCATCAGCCGCTCAATAAAATTGTTCATAAAACCTCCAGTTTGTAATTCTACCTTCATGTGGTATATGTGTTAAAAAAAATACTACCGACATCATATGCTATGTGACGGTAGTATATACGCGCAAAAAAATATTGCTTCTAATTACCACCAACGAGTGGGAATATACAAACATATCATATTACATGCAAAAAAATAGGATTATTTTCTGATTTTATTGAAATCGAATGATTAAATTATTGAGCGGTGGGTTATTTTAGGAAGTGATTAAAATCGGAAATCAGTCTGATTAAATTCTTTTACGGAGGTTTTTACAAAGATCGCCAAGGGATATCTTATACAACATTTCTTTTAGATGTCCCCTTTCTTCCAGCCAGTAGAAGTGCATTGGACAGGGATCTTCATCCGTGCATGAGTCAAATCCCAGGATACAGCGCGTATAGTCTTCAAGCCCTTCCACAACATCGACTATTTGATAGAGATAGATATCGGATTTATCCCTGATAATCCGGTATCCTCCCTGATTGCCCTGAAGAGAAGATACCAAACCTGCTACCGATAAATTATGCATTAGTTTCGCCAGATATTTGTAGGGTATATCCAGTTCTTTATGGAGATGATTAACGGAATAAATCCGATTCTCATCATTTGCAAGATAGATCAAAGCTCTGATGGCGTATTCGGTGGTTTTTGATAATCTCAAACTGACATCCGTGATTTAACTAATGTTCATGCCGCGGAAGACTTTCGACCAAATACGGATCATTAACCGGGATAAGATTTCCTTTAGAAAGCTGCTTTAACACAATCCAGAAGAATACGCAGAGAACAGCGATCATAGGCCCTATTTCCCAGATCCCTAAGGCCGGTTCAGCTCCAAATACCGTCGGCATGACCATAATATACAGATCAAGCCAGTGGCCTATAAGGATAACGACAGCCATGTACAGCATGATTTTATCATTCCGTTTTGTCGAACGCGGCAGCAATACCACAAAAGGTATCAACCAGTTTAGAATTACATTTAAAAAGGACAATGAGCCCCAACCCCCGAAATGGCGGAAAATATAATAAGATGTTTCTTCGGGTATATTTGAATACCAGATAAGCATATGCTGCGATACCCACATATATACCCAAAAAACGCTGAACGACATAAGCAGCCGACCCATATCGTGCAGGTGATCTGTTGTGTAGATGTGCTTGTAGCCAAGGTTTCTCATGATTACCATAATTACAGTAATGATCGCGAGTCCGCTGAGGAACATTCCCGAGATAGATAGAAATCCAAATACGGTGCTGTACCAGTGCGGCTGCAGCGACATCAGCAGATCGATGCTTGCCAGCGCGAAGGTATAAGCTCCCAGAATGATAAATATGGCCGAGTTTCGAACATTTCTTCCGGTATAAAGAACATCGTTATTTTGATCCTGAAGCCGTGAATTTTTTTCTATGATTTTTGTAAAGAAAATCCAGATAAAAAAATAAAAAACCAACCTGCCGATAAAAAAGTTCTTATTCAGCCATCCGGCTTTCCCGCTCAGAATATCATCGCTGACCACTACAGAGTGATGACTCCATTCATATAGCGTATGAACTCCAAAAATAAGTATGATGCCTCCGATTGCTGCCGCGGGCAAGGTTGACATGACGGCTTCCGGAATCCGCCGGAACGCTGTTCCCCATCCGGCATTGGAAACATATAAGACCGCGATAAAAAACGCTCCGCCAAGACCAAGACTGATCAAATAGAATTCCGCGATTAAAAAATTTGGCCAGATACGACCCGGCGCGGTGAACAGACCGGCAACAAAAATGAGTAATCCCACACCCGCCATACCTATCAAATAACGGTTAACAGATTTTGGAATGACCAATCCCGATATATTTTTTATCATGGCTGACTCTCTTGTAATTTTCTTACATAGGCTATTGCCTGCCAGCGATCCACTCGTTCAATTTGTGTCGCGTAGGGCGGCATATTGTTAAAACCAAACGTAATCGTATGATAAATCTGTCCATCCTTCATATTTCTGACCCTGTCAAGCATTAGTGATGGCGGAGGAGGATACCCTCTCTGGACCACAGGGCCGCCTCCCTTGCCGTCCGGACCGTGACACAACTGGCAAAATGTTTGATAAACTAGCTGCCCCCTTGCCAAATCGGCCGGGTTTTCGGAACCGAACGGATTGAACAATTCATCACCCGCCCGAACAGCTTCCGCGGCTGAAGCGCCGTAATGGAGCGGCATCATATCCCTTGGAATGGTTCCGGCCACTGTTTTTTGCTGTGTCTGACCGTTGTAAAAAAAAGGGTTGGGAGTCTGTGATTTATAAGCAAACGATTTCGCCATGTCCGGGAAATAATCCCTGTTACGTTTTTCAGGATCCTGTTCCAATAATATCCTTAATATAAATAAGGTGCTGACGATTATTATGGTAACGCCGAATAGCTTCTTCACTTACCAGCCTCCATATACTCCTTGATATCAATGACATGAAACTCTTCCCATATCTTTTTCAGCATTTCCGCATCATAGGATGCGTTTTTTTCTTCCAGCGCAAGCACAAAGTGATCATCTGTTACACGGCTATCTACAAGTTTTTTCAAATTACCGGGATAAAGTTTTGTTCTGAAAAGCAATGCGAATACAACACCCAGTCCACCAATCAGGATCGTCATTTCGAACATTACCGGCAAATAGGCCGGGAGTGAGTTGAATGGTTTCCCGCCTACATTAAGCGGCCAGTCAATTGATCCGATCCAGAACTGTGAGTAAACAGCCAGTAATAATCCCAATGCCGCTGAAATCAAACAAACCCATGTCAGTTTACTCGGTTTGAGTCCCATGGCTTCATCCAGTCCGTGAACAGCATAGGGAGTATAGATGTCAAAAATATCATAACCGGCTGACCGGGTGGCCCGTGTGGCCCGGATGATATCATCTTCATCAGCAAATATTCCCAACAATAACGGATTTTTCATTTATATACCTCATTCAGATCAAAAAATCATACTGATTCTATTTCGGCTGCCATCGGAACTTCAGCCGTTATTTTTGATTCTCTATTTTCTCTCTTCCTGCCGTAACTCAATACTCCCTTTACTTCTCCGATGGCGATAAAAGGTAGGAATCGGGCGAACAGCAGGAATACAGTAAAAAACAGACCAAAACTTCCGAGCAGCGTTGCAATTTCGATACTTGTAGGAGCGTACATTGCCCAGCTCGAAGGCAGAAAATCCCTGTGTAAAGAGGTGACTATTATTACAAATCGTTCAAACCACATCCCGATGTTGATCACGATGGAGATGATAAACAGAGTTACGAGACTTGTTCTGATTTTTTTAAACCAGAATAACTGCGGAATAATTACATTGCACGTCACCATAGTCCAATACGCCCAGGCGTACGGTCCGAACGCGCGATTTATAAACACAAACCTTTCATATTCATTGACCGAGTACCAGGCCATAAACATCTCAGTCCCATAAGAAAATGCAACGATTCCGCCGGTCACGATGATGATTTTACTCATTTTTTCCAAATGATCGATGGTGATATATTCTTCGTAGTTTAGCACTTTCCTCGCGATAATCATCAAAGTCAGCACCATGGCGAATCCTGAAAAAACAGCGCCCGCGACAAAATATGGCGGGAAAATTGTAGTATGCCAGCCGGGAATGACCGATGTCGCGAAATCCATACTTACGATTGAATGCACCGACAGCACAAGAGGCGTCGCCAGAGCGGCAAGAAGTATATAGGTCGTTTCATATCGGTGCCAGGTGCGCATGGATCCGTTCCAGCCAAAACTCATGATGGTATAAACCGCTTTTCTGATCTTTGTTTTCGCCCTGTCCCGCAGTGTCGCCATGTCCGGTATCAATCCGATATACCAGAATACTGCCGAGATCATAAAATAAGTGCTTATCGCGAAAAAATCCCACAATAACGGTGAACGGAAATTTACCCAGAGTGGACCCCTGAAATTCGGATATGGCGCGATCCAGTAAAAAAACCAGGGCCGTCCCATATGTATTAATGGAAAAATGCCCGCGCACATTACCGCGATCAAAGTCATCGCTTCGGCTGAGCGGTTGATTGAAGTACGCCAGCGCTGTCTGAAAAGAAACAGGATAGCGGAAATCAGAGTACCGGCGTGGCCGATTCCAACCCAGAAAACAAAATTAGTGATATCAAACGCCCAGCCGACCGTCTTGTTGAGACCCCAGGTCCCGATTCCGACTTTAATCTGATAACTGACGGCAGCAATACCCAACATCAGAAATGAAGATGCTGAAATAAAGGCGATCCACCATAATTTTGTCGGCTTTTTTTCCAAAGGTTTCGAGATATCGTCTGTCACCTGTTTGAGGGATTTATTCCCTTCAATTATTGGTTTTCTAAGTGCCGAATAAGTCATGGACATGCTGTTAAATTTCTCCGTCTAATTTTTTATCATTACGCACTTTGGTCATATATCCTACATTTGGGCGGAAATTTATTTCTTCCAGCATATGGTAATGCCGAGGATTCACTTTGATTTTCGCGATGCGGCTTTCCGGGTTTAATTTATCCCCAAACACAATGGCGTCAGCCGGACAGGACTGCTGACAGGCAACCTTAATTTCGCCATCCGCTATCGGTCTGTTTTCCCTCTTTGCTTTTGCTTTTACATCCTGAATTCGTTGTACGCAAAGAGAACATTTTTCCATTACGCCTCTGGAACGTGTTGTCACATCGGGATTCAGGACAAGGTTTTCTTTCTTCTCCTGCGCCAGATATTCAAACCAATTAAATCTGCGTACTTTATAAGGGCAGTTGTTTGCGCAATAGCGGGTTCCTACACAGCGGTTATATATTTGCTGATTGATTCCTTCATCACTGTGCACTGTCGCAAGAACAGGACAAACTCCTTCACATGGCGCGTGATCACAATGCTGGCACATAACCGGCTGATGCATCACATCAACATCGCCGTCATCTCCCGAATAATAACGATCAATCCGGATCCAGTGCATTTCACGACGTCGATACACTTCGTCTTTTCCCACAACCTGGACATTATTTTCCGCCTGACAACTGATCACACAGGCGGAGCATCCGGTACACCGGTTGAGATCAATGCTCATACCCCAGTGATAACTGGTATAGACATGATCATTCTCCCATAGCTGCAAAGATTCATGTTCGAAATGATTACCAGAAGACGGATCATTTCTAAATTTAGAAACAACCGTTTCACGAACCATATTGCGACGATGCCCGCCAAGGTTTTTCGGTTCCGTTATGGTCTGATGTGTTTGAGTAAGCGCAAGATGTGTACTCTCACCGGTTGGATATATATTTACACGGCCTGAATAATTAAAATTCCGGTTTTGATGAGTTAAAAAGACAAAACTGTTTTTTCCAACCGTCCCGCCTTTCTCAACGGTCAGACGGCTCTCCAGCCATTGCGGCCCTATTTCAGAAAAACGATCCGTTCCTTTCCGCCCGTAACCAAGAGCGACAGATATCACATTTTTGTGCTGTCCGGGCTGCAAAAGTACCGGAAGTTCAATTTCCCGGTCTCTCATGGTTAATCTGACCACATCACCCTGCTCAACATTCATTTTCCTGGCGGTGTCCGGAGCCATACACGCGTAATTATCCCACACTACTTTGGTAATCGGATCAGGCAGTTCATGCAGCCAGGGATTATGCGCGTGACGCCCGTCCAGCATCCCGATTTTTTGATAAAGCACAATTTCATATCCGTCCTGGTTCACTCTACTCATTATTTCCGGGCTTTTTAGAGCGCTAAACCGGAAATCGCCCAAAATGACAGGCTTTTCATGCAAAACGGCGAATCCGTCATGAACCGATTTATCCCAAAATTTTTGAAAATCCGATTCCTGATTCTGCATCCTGAAAAAGTTAGTCTTCCAATAATCCTGTATGATCTCTAAATCTGTCCTGGAGTCATTCATCCACATGGCCAGACATCCCCGGAATGAACGGGTATCTCCCAGTCTTGGGATTACCGGCTGTGAAACACCGATGACGCCTCCGGCAATCCTGAAATCATCCCAGGATTCAAGCGAATGATCCGGTGGACAGACAAACCTGACCAGTTCGGATGTTTCATCAATATGATCGCTGAATGATATGGTTAATGGTACATTTTCAATCGCTTTTATAAATCTCCGCTGATCAGGATAACTATATGCCGGATTAACATCAGACATGATCAGAACTTTGACTTCACCGGCTTCCATTTTATCAACAAGTTCCAGAAAAGCCCGGTCATTTCCCCGCCATTGATATGATGGATAGTCCGTTTCAATCGTTTTACCATAATTGCCAAGAATGTAATTTATATAATTTACGACAGACTGTGCCTCAACATCATTCATTCCGCTGATGATAAGACTTCGCCCCCTTGCTTTCCAAAGAGTGTCCGCGAGATCATCAACCAAAAGGCGATTCACCGTCGCGGGCAGTTCCACGGAAGCCCATGCCAATGCGCCGGTGCCGGACATTTTTGACAATCTCTCGGCAATCGCCAGTAGCGTATTGAGACTTTCTTCACGCGTAACGGCTACTCTCCGGTCGGCATTTGATCCTGTCAATGACATCCGGCCTTCAAACTGAATATGATAGGAATAATCATCGACGGCCACATCAGGTTTTCTCTTCATTGTGTACGCTTTGGTAAACTCTACAGGAGAGATCCATGTACCCAGAAAATCGGCGTCAAAACTTACAATCACATCCGCCAGATCGAAACGATAATGAGGAAGTATCCGATTACCAAAAGTCCGTTCATGCGCATCGGGAATCGCTGAATATGAAACAGCGTCATATTCAACATGTTCGCTCTTCTTATATCTTTTCAGAAATCGATTGATCATTTCAGCGGTTGTGGGACTCGTCAGTGTACCGGTCAAAATATAAACACCGTCAGTTATATTTTTGAGTCCTGAACCAACATTCGAATCAATTACCGACCACTCAACGGAGGTACCTTCGCTCATCGGTTTTTGCAGTCTCTTTGAATCATATAGACTAAGAATCGATGCCTGCCCAACGGCGCAAACTCCGCCCTTTGAAATAGGATGCTCAGGATTGCCTTCAATTTTTACCGGCCTGCCGTCACTATTCTTTGTCAAAATTCCGCAGGATGCAGAGCAGCCTTTGCATGTTGAAGCGTACCAGTATGCCTCACCGGGAACTACTTCTTCCTGGCGGTTCAGCAGCGGAATCGCTTTCTCAACCGGCCCTTTAACACACGAGGCCAGTATTGACCCGGTAACAGTAAAACCCGCGGCTCTAAGGAAGGAGCGGCGTGACAATCCGGATGTAGCCAGTTTTGAATCTTTTTCAAGAAATTTGCTCAATGATACCGGCTCGGGGAATTCAGTTTCAAGTGTTTCCTGAAATTCTTTGGTATTTTCTCTTTCTTCAATACCCTTCCAGTATTTCTTTTCCTGATCAGTTGACATGCTTATTTTCCGTTATATAGTATCATGTTAGTTCAATTTATTCAATCCTGAGACATCTAATAATGGCACACAGTACAGCTTGTTGACGCGTATTTGCCCTTTAACTCCGGAACAAGGCCGTTGTTTACGTCTCTGTGACAATTCACACACCATCCCATAGTCAGATCAGGGATTTGTGTGACTTTTTCCATGGTTTCCACGGGCCCGTGACAGGTCTGACACGCCACACCGCCGTTAACATGCCTGCGGTGATCGAAGTAAACAAAATCGGGTACTTTATAGACACGAATCCACTCGATGGGCTGTCCGGTTTCTTCCTTATATTTCATCTCATCGGTAGAAAAGCCGACCGCGTCATAAACTTTTTGCAGCTCGGCCGAAACAATCATTTTTGCGGGTCTGTTTTCTTCCTGAGCCTTTTCTTCTTCGATTTTAACTTTATCCCATCGGGATGTTACAAACCGATGACAATTCATACATGTTGCCGCATCCGGAATCACCGCGTATCTGCTCCGTTCGGCGCCGTTATGGCAATAAGTACAGGCCATTTGCAAATCGCCGCTATGTAGTCTGTGTGAAAATGCCACAGGTTGTTCCGGCGAATATCCCTGACTAATTCCCGGCAGATTCAGATTCACACTGCTCATATAAATCATAGTCCCCGCGAATAGGGCGATTATTAAAACAATAGCAATATTCCTGTTTGTCATTTTTCACCATTCCTGATTACACAATTCGGGTTTAATAATTTCTCAGTTTTCAGCGACCTGTCCAAAACCTTCCGTTTGCGATGTCATGTCTGTCTTTCTCAGGAGCAGTACTATTACAAGAGATAAAACAGCAAGTCCGACAAATACAAAAAATCCGTTGGCATACCCCTGAATTCCCTGGCTTTCGACAAAAAACCCGAGCAGAGGCGGAATCAGGAAACCACCAAGAGCGCCTAATCCGCCTACCCAGCCGGCCCCTCCCCCGACAGCTTCAGAGATATACTGTGGCACAAGTTTAAATACACCGGCGTTATTCACTCCCATACCAACCGCCATTAAAATCAGACCGGTGATCGCAAGAGAAGTCATATCTGAAAATATTAATAACACAGCGCCGAGTATCATTGTAGTGATAGAAAATATAATGGTGGGCACGCCTCCGAACCGATCTGAAGCGCTTCCGCCCGCGACCCGTACCAGTGATGCTAATACTGAAAAAAGCATGGTAAGCGCGCCCGCTGTTTTCAGATCGGTACCGAAATATTCCTGCCAGTATGTCGGAAACCATACGGTAAGAGCCAGAAATCCGCCGAAAGTTGTAAAATACAAAAAAACGAGCGCCCAGGTTCTCCAGATTAAGGCCGCTTTAATCAGACCTTCCAAAACGCCTCCCTGCGGAAAGATTTCCTGTCCGGCGCCGGCGGCAAGCTGTCGTGATTCCCCGGAGGATTTTCCTTTTCCCTCTTTATGAATCTGAAAATAAAACGCGTTCGGGGCGTAAAAGTAATACAGAACAATCCCTGCCAAGAGTACAATCAGCCAAACGGCATAAGTATCGGCTAATGCTAAAATCCCTATGAGCAGGGGAATCAGAAAGGAAAAAAGGCCGGGGGCGATATTACCAAACCCGGCATACGCTCCCAGCGCCCAGCCTTGCTTCTTTTTTGGAAACCAGTATGATACCTGCCCGATACCCACAGAAAATGTCGCGATCCCGCATCCGCTAAAAAGAGCCAGCAACAGCAATACAGGGTAATGATTCATATTAAGATTTTCAGGACCAACGGTATAAAGCAGAACGAATAAACCGGTCATACCCAAAAAAGACAAAAGAAGTAATATCATGAACGGTTTTCGTCCACCGGTTGTATCTACCCACGCTCCAAAGGGAATACGTAGCAGCGAACCCGATAAATTCGGCATTGCCACGAGTAAGCCTAACTGAACGGATGTCATCATCATCGTCTGATTTAATAACTTTGCGGTTGGTCCAAAAAGCGAAACCGCAGCGAATCCGACAAAAAAACCGGCAGTTGTACCAAATAGCGCTTTAATTGGTGATCCGGTAAGTAAACCATTTTGCTTATCGGGTCTCATAACGTTCCTTTATACTGTCTTTATTTACGTTTTATGACAAATTCCGGTGTACGTATTTTTTTCCGGTCCCAGTTCCACCTCACCAACTGCGGTTTTCTCCAGAGATACGGATTCGGAACCACGAGTATATGAACAAGCCTGGTGAAAGGAAACATCAGGACAATCAGTGAATTTCCGATAATATGAAGTTTAACCATGACCGGCATCGGCGTCACAAAAGCAATATCGGGAGTAAAAGTAAGCAAGGACCAGAGGTACGGCGCCATAGAGGCCGCGAACCAGGAACTTCCCCAACTGTGAAATACAGCGGTATAAAGACCGGTGATCACCTGGAGGAATAAAACGGTCAGCACAATCCAGTCGAACGGACTTGTCACCGCTTTTGTCTTACTGTCTGTCATCCGACGGACGAACAGATTGATCATTCCGATCAGCGTAAAAAGACCGGCTATAAAAGCGGTTATCTCCAGGACATAAAGTCTGAGCGGATTGCTGTTCCAAATCAGGACCTGTGACGGGATCAGGAAACCGATCAAATGCCCGAAAAAAAGTGTGATAATGCCGTAATGAAACGGAACCATCCCCCAAAAATGAACCCTGTTCTCAAGGAACTGGGAAGATAAACTGGAATAGCTGTACCCATGTTTTCTGTAGCGCGAAATGGTCACTCCGAAAAACGTAAAAAGAGCGACATACGGAAGCACGGCAAACCAGAACAAATTCAATGATGTTAAAAAGGCTGCATTTTGGACCATAATTTTCACCTGATACTTATGGTTTAATTATTCTACCAATTAAGTTTTAATTATTATTCTCAGGATCAAACATTAGCTGAGACAAGATCTCCTGACTGTTTTCCAGATACGGTATATTTTTCTTCAAGTAAATCTTTTAATATTTCAATGACCTGCTTATACGGATTATCAGCCGGGAAATTTTTTAGTATTTTCCCAATGGCCGGAAGAATATAATTTTCCGAAAAAATCTGAACTTCATCATTCTCCAACACCGCCATTAATTTTAAACAATGACTGAGATGATCCGGTAATTCGATTGACTCGGAAATCTTAAACTCTTCCAGCGATTGCCGCATTTTGACAAGAAATTCGCCTCGCTGATAATCTTCTCCATACAGATGCCAGCCAATTTCCAGGCACGTTGAAGGATTCATATCAAACGTTCTGGTGAACAGCTCCTCGATATCGGATGGTTCGGTTTCCTCTACATATTTTATAAATTCATCATATTTCCGGCGATCTACTTTCGCTTTCTCAATCTGTTCTCCAAGATTCCGTATATGTTTTCGGTAATCTACAACCGGATAAGAAAATACTTCCGCAAAATTACTGAACATTTTATTCATCATAATCCCCTCTTCGGTTCTTCTCTGAATCCAAATCCAACGGATTGTTTATGTTCAAGGGGATCTTTCATCATTTCAATCGCCTCTTCCCGATGAGACGGCGGAATGACAAACCGGTCATTAAACGTACAGAGCGAGGTCAGTTTATATATTGATTCGGCCTCCGCCACCGAACAATCCGCTTCGAGAAGCATTTTCTCCGCGACTTCCATCTCAATATCACCTACTGTCACCGCCCGGCGATAATTCCGGACCGCCATTTGTTTTTTCAATACATACCGTATTTTACTGTTATTTCCTGCCGCGAACATTTTACCAAGGTATTCGATTGGCGCGCGCGCCTTATCAAAATCAGGAAAAAGTCCTTCCGATTCATTTTTAACTGTTTTTCCGTCAAAACTTGAAATTACCGGAAGCATCGGCGGCACATAAAACAGCATTGGCAATGTTCGGTATTCAATATGCGGGGGCAATGCGAGTTTCCACTCCTTTACAAATTTATATACCGGAGATTTTTGAGCGGATTTAATGATATCATCGTGAATGCCGTTTTCCCGGGCGGCTTTAATGACTTCCGGATCGAAGGGATCCAATATCATATCACGCTGCGCATCAACCAATTCCTGATCATCTTTTTTCGCGGTTTCATCGATCCTATCCGCGTCATACAACAAAACGCCGAGATACCTGATTCGTCCCACACAGGAATGAAAGCACGCGGGAGCCTGGCCGGTTTCGATGCGCGGAAAACACAGAATACACTTTTCTGATTTACCGGTTGACCAGTTATAGTATGTTTTTTTATACGGGCAGGCGGAAACACAGGAACGCCATCCCCGGCACCTTTCCTGATCAAGAAGAACAATTCCGTCTTCACCACGCTTATACAACGCGCCCGAGGGACAGGAAGCGACACAAGCCGGATTGACGCAATGGTTGCAAATTCTCGGGAAATAAAAGAACATCAGGCGTTCAATGGCAAACAGCTGACTTTTTTGTTCTTCGGTAAGCGCGGTAAAGTTTGGATCATTCTCGGCATAAATGGGGGATCCGCTTAAATCATCATCCCAGTTTGGCCCGGATTCGATATCAATATATTTTCCGGAGACCATTGAAACCGGAGTGGCTGTGGGCTGATCATTCCCTTCAGGCGCGTTGAACAATTCATCATATTTATATGTCCACGGCTCATAATAATCCGCCATACTCGGCATGGAGGGATTATGAAAAATATTAGCCACGATTCGCGCTTTTCCGGTTGACTTTAGCGTTAGTTTGTTCTTCTTTAGCTGCCATCCCCCGTTATATTTATCCTGATCCTCCCACTTTGTCGGATACCCCGTGCCCGGTTTCGTTTCAACATTATTCCACCACATGTATTCGGTTCCCTTGCGATCGGTCCAGATATTTTTACACGCGATGCTGCATGTATGGCACCCGATACATTTATCGAGATGAAAAACCATTGATATTTGCGATCTGATATCCATCTTATAGTTCCTCTTGAGTCGTTATTACCAGATTAATTCGGGAAGTTTCCGAACCAGAATATGTGTATCCCTGTTTGATCCCGTGGGTCCCCAGTAGTTAAAATGAAATGTAAACTGTCCGTAACCTCCAACGAGCATGTTGGGCTTCAACCGGGTTCTTGTCAAACTATTGTGCCCGCCTGCCCGCCGGTTTCCACGCATGGGTGATTTTGGAACCGAGAATGTGCGTTCCGGTGAATGATACTGAATACAAATTCCCCGTGGAATACGCGCGCTGACACATGCTCTCGTCACCACAACTCCGTTGTCGTTATATACTTCAACCCAATCGTTATCATTGATGCTAAGTTCGGCCGCGTCCTTATCATTCATCCAGAAAGGTTCGATGCCTCGTGAAAGCGTTGTCATACGGTGATTGTCCCCATAGGTCGAATGGATATGCCATTTCCCGTGTGGGGTTAAATAATTCAGCATCATCGATTTGGTGTCTTTATCACTGAAGGTCAGATCCGCGTACTGTGATGGCGAAGGTTTCGGTTTATAGGTTGGCAGATGTTCACCAAATTGAATATAACCGGGATGATCAAGATAGAAATGCTGTCTTCCGGTTAACGTTCTCCAGGGCACATCTCTTTCGACATTATAAGTGAACGGAGAATAGGCCCTGCCGTCCGTCACCAGACCAGACCACATTGGACTGTTAATGAATCGCCGGGGCTGCGCCTGAAGATCGGTGTATCCCACCCTCACATCTCTTGATTTTTCCACCAGATCGGCTAAGGGCAATCCGACTTTTTCTTCAAGATTTTTGTAGGACCGATAGGATAATTCACCATTTGTAACCGTGGCAAGATGCAAGATGACATTGCAGGTATCTTCATCTTCATCCAAAGAGGGATATGTGTTTCCGCCCCAGCTCTCCGTCGGATGCGTTGCCAGCATGGCATCATAAAAATCATCTATTTCGTAGTGTGTTCCATGCGCTCCGATACCTTTATCACGAGCTAATTTACCCAGCGAAACGTACTGGTGATACATATTTTTATAATCACGGTAAACCAGCTGCATCCCCGGCATTGTTTTTCCCGGAATGGCTTCCACTTCGCCGCTGGCCCAATCCTTGATCTCTGTCTGCGCGATTTCCGCGGGCGTGTCATGAGCCAGAGGTTTGGTTACCAGATCAGGCACATGATCGGGAAAATGTTTTTGAGATAATTCTGAGAATTTTTTTGAAATTTGTTTAAATATTTCCCAGTCGCTTTTTGATTCCCAGCAGGGTGGTACCGCCTTGGAAAGCGGATGTATAAAACTATGCATATCCGTTGAGTTCAGATCCGCCTTTTCGTACCAGGTGGCCGCGGGTAAAACGATATCGGAATAGAGAGCCGATGTGTCCATTCTAAAATTCAGATCAACGATCAGATCCATCTTTCCTGTTGGCAATTTATCATGCCAGGTCACATCTTCGACCTGTCCCCTGGCAAAATCGCTGTCACCAATCGCGTTGTTATGCGTGCCAAGGTAATGCTTCAGAAAATATTCGTGACCTTTCGCGCTGGCCATCAACGCGTTGCCTCGCCAAATATACCAAACTCGCGGCCAGTTTTCGGGAGCATCGGGATCTTCTACGGAAAATTTCAGTTTTTTGTTTTTTAAGAGATCCACCACATATTTTATGACATCTTTTTCATCATTTGAACCGGTGGCTTTAATCGCTTCCTTCGCCAGTTCAATCGGGCTTTTTTCAAACTGCGGATAGAAAGGCATCCAGCCGTTTTTAACAGCCCGTATCTGGACATCCATGGTATGCCCCTTCGCCAGGGAGCCTTCTTTCTGGTTTTGAGGGACGGAATGATAATCCGTGAAAGCTTTTTCATAACGCCACTGGTCCGAATTAACGTAATGCCAGCTTGGCGCGTTTTGGAGTCGTGAGGCGCCGTACCAGTCTTTGGCAAAAGCAATCGTACCCCATGATTCACCGGGAGCTAGTTTTTCCTGCCCCACATAATGCGCCAGACCACCGCCGTTTACTCCGATACAGCCCGTATACATGAGCGCGTGAATGCCGGCCCGGTACATTAAATTTCCATGGTACCAGTGATTAATACCCGCGCCGATAATGATTGTGCACTTTCCGTTTGTGTGTTCCGCCGTACTTCCCCATTCGCGGGCGAATTTTATCAGATTTTCACGGGATAACCCGGTATATTTTTCCGACCATGCCGGCGTATAAGGAGCATTTTCATCATCATAATCAGCCGGATATTCACCTTTCAACCCCCTCGGAACACCATATTGAGCCATTAATAAATCATAGACCGTAGTAACAAACTTTATACCGTTTTCTGTTTCTATTTTTCTTACGGGAACGCCTCTGAAAATATTATTGGCTTCACCAAAATCATCGAGGCGCACTAAAACTTCTTCATCACTGTTATTCAAAAATGTGAGCAGGGGATTTATTTTACTTCCGTCCACGCCATCCTTTAATTGGAGATTCCATTTGCCCTTTTCCTTTCCCCAACGGTGTCCGCCACTTCCCATGGGCATTTTCAGCTCAGAAGTGGAATCATCCCACATGAGAAATTTCCACTCCCCGTTTTCCTGATCAGCATATTTCTTAATCTGACCGGCTCTGAGAAGCTGTCCCGCTTCGAAATGATCTTTTTCTTTGTTCAACTCCACAAGAAGTGGAGCATCGGTGTATTTTTTTACATAGTCTATAAAATAAGGAGTCTGTTTTTCGTGGTGAAATTCCTTCAGGAGGACATGGTTAACCGCCATCCACCAGGCGCCATCCTGTCCCGCGTTTATGGACATCCACTCATCCGCGTATTTTGCCACCTGATTAAAATCAGGCGCGAAGACATACATCTTGGTCCCGTTATGGCGGGATTCAGCGGCGAAATGACAATCCGGTGTGCGTGTCATATTCAGATTTGACCCCATAACGGCCAGTAGTTTGGAATTATACCAGTCCGCCGATTCCTGAACATCGGTCTGCTCACCCCATGTTTCGGGTGAGGCGCTTGGAAGATCACAATACCAGTCGTAGAAGGAAAGGGCCAGACCACCCATTAACTGCAGCATTCTCGCTCCGGCGGCATAACTGATCATCGACATGGCGGGAATCGGTGAAAAACCGGCAATCCTGTCAGGACCGTGTTTTTTAATCGTATATATATTGGAGGCAGCCATAATCTCTAAAACAGTATCCCAGTCCGTCCGGCGAAATCCGCCCTTTCCGCGTGCCTGTTGCCAGCGCTGTCTTTTATCCGGATCTTCCACCATTGATTTCCACGCGTCAACCGGATCATCATACTCCGATTTGGCCTTTTTCCAAAAATCCAGCATCGCGCCGCGGATATAAGGATATTTTACACGCAGAGGACTGTACAAATACCAGGAATAAGAAATGCCTCGCTGACAACCACGGGGTTCATAGGGGGGTAAACCATGCTCGAGGGTGGGATAATCAAGACCCTGCATTTCCCAGGTGACAATCCCATCTTTTACATGGATATTCCATGTACAACTCCCCGTACAATTTACGCCATGGGTGCTGCGGACAATTTTATCATACTGCCAGCGATTCCTGTAAAATTGTTCCCAGGTTCGTTGCTGGGGAACAACATCGTCTCTTATCCACGATTTCCTGCTCATTATGTATTCCTTAATTTTTGCAACAATGCATATCGCCAAAACATGTTTAGATTATTGGAAATGATCCGGATCTCAATTCCTGAATTTTCAAGTGAGTTTTTTCTGCTGTACCATCGCCTTTCGTACACCGCGAAAACGTTTATTCCACAGCAAATCAAAAACAACCAAAAGAATTACCGCTCCTACTATTCCAAAAAGTAAAAAATTGATCATTGAAGCGGTGTTTAACGGTTTATCCATCTCAGTTTCGTTTTTGAGAAAAGCGACGAGAGGCAATATTTCTGTTTCATCTATTAGTTTGTTTTTAAAGATTGGATTCATCGTGAGTCCGGGTGGCGCCGCAAGCCAGGTAGTCAGTGCTTTTTGCCCGCCAAGCCTGGCGAATGCGCGGGTCAGATTCAACCCCAGAAGCCCCCCGCCAAATCCACTCATACTATTTACCGTATGACACCCTATACAGGCCGGGCCTCCGTTTAATAGTTTCTTTTTACCGGTAAAAAGCGCTTCACCCTCAATGATATCCGATGGCAGAAGCGGACGGTCAGCTATCTGGATTCCGGCGAACTGTGATTTATCGAGTTTTGATTCAGCAGCTATCAGATCAAGAAGAGCGTTGGCCATTGCCTTGGTCATACCCGGTGTATTGGTCATAACGGCGCCGCGCGCTTCTTTTTGCAGCGTTAACGCGTATGGGTCTCCGCTGGCCAGAATTCCCTGTGGATCCATCAGCCAGTTAACCAGCCAATCGCGTGACTGCCGGTCAATTACATTCTTTAGATCCGGACCGGTTAAACGCCCGCCGCCGATTGTATGACAGCTGACACAGTATTGTTTGAAATATTCATCCGGGGTCTGAGCATTGATGTGATTTACGGAAACAAAAAGAAAGGCTGTGAGGAGTAGTACAGCCTTTCTGCAATCATTTTGTTTTAGGATTGCCAAAATCATTGATACCTCAATAATTTTTTTGTGGACAGTCTCGTTTATGAGTTTGTGATCACTAATACAAGTATTGTGCCATAATACTACTACGATGTCTCAATTGATTGCAGAAAGACTATAAACTATTGTAAATTTAGAACTTACAAGAATGTTTTATTCTGGAAGGAGAAATTTTATTGATGTAAAATATAAAAAAATTCAGAGGAAGTGCATATAGGACTATGCACCCGTTTTTTGTATTTTCCGCATAATCGCATAAAAAACCATAACTTAAGTCGCGCATACAATCCTATGCACCGGAATTATTCAGAAAAATTATCCTTCGCGCTTGAACTGTCAATATTCAGCTTCCTCATAATGCGCTGAAACGCGGCCCTTGTCAATCCGCACAAATCCGCCGCGCGGGAAATATTTCCTTTTGTTCTCATGAGGGAATTTTGTATGTACATACGCTGAAACTCTTCAATCGCTTTTTGTTTTCCTTCTTCATAGGTCGCCGCGTCATCAATCAATCCATAACCGTTTTCCTCACTCTTTGACAATCCCAGGTGAGACGGCAATATTTTATCGCCTTTACAAACAATAAGCGCTCTCTGGATGGCATTTTCAAGCTCTCTTACATTTCCTTTCCATTCATGTTTCTCCAATGCGCTTACCGCCGCTGCGGATAATTCCAGAATTAATTCACTACCTTGGAAATATTCATTCACCGATTTTCTAAAAAAATGTTCTGCGAGGACCGGGATACATTCCGGTCTGTCCTTTAATAACGGAATTTCTATCTTCATAACTTTTAATCTGTAAAACAGATCTTCCCGGAATTGCCCCTTCTGAACCATTTCTTCAAGATTATTGTTACTCGCGGCAATAAGACGGAAATCAACCGGGACGACATCATCACCCCCGAGAGGCCTGATTTGTTTCTCCTGCAGAACACGTAATAATTTTCCCTGAAACATCAGCGACATGGAAGAAACCTCATCCAAAAAGATTGTGCCGCCCCTGACCTGTTCAAACAGACCTTTTGAGTCTTTATGGGCGCCCGTGAACGCCCCTTTTTTGTAGCCGAATAATTCCGATTCCAGAAGCGTATCGGGTAAAGCGATACAATTGATAGCCAGAAAAGGCTTTTCTTTCACAAGACTCCGATTATGTATTTCATGAGCGATTAATTCTTTTCCCGTACCGCTCGCGCCTTCTATTAATACCGGTATTTTGCTGGGCGCCACCTGATCAACAAGGTCAAGAACATCACGCATGTTTTTAGATACCGCGATGATATTTTCCGATTTATATTTATCCAGATTCTTTTTAACAATTCTTCGCGAGAGAATTTTATAACCTGTGCGCTCAACAAATGAAAGGATTTCGTTATTGTCGAATGGTTTTGTAATAAAATGAGAAGCGCCGTTCTGCAGGCAGGAGACGGCCAGTTCAATTGTTCCGTACCCGGTTATGAGAACAACTTCAACCTCAGACCAGTTGGCATTAATTTCGTGCAGCAAATCAACTCCGGACATTTTGTCCATCTTCAGATCGGTAAAGACGATATCAAAACTATCCTGGCGCAGAGCGGCGAGGGCTTCTTCAGCAGAAGCCTTCTCTTCTACTTCGCACCCCAAAGTACCGATCAGCCGCAGAAGACCTCGTCTGACATCTTCCTGATCATCAACCACCAGTATTTTAAGCTGGCTTATATCATAGAATTGTTTTGCGTCCATTTCCATGTTCCGTTTGTTTCCTTCCCGGATTAGTTCTGATTTATACAGCTCTCCCGCTTATATTTTTACCGGGCACGGTATAAGTACCCGAAAAATGGTTTTCCCCTGAAATGATTCGAGCAATTCAAGATCACCATTATGCGCATTGATGATGCTTTTCGCCGTTGATAGTCCCAGGCCCGTTCCCCCGGTGTTTTTTGTGGTGAAGAAGGGTTCAAAAATTTCTCTTTTATGCTTTATATCCACACCGGGCCCGTTATCCTCCACCTCAACGATCAGCGCTTGATCGTTATGAAATGTTGAAAGCTTAATTTTACCTGTTTTTTCCGGGACCGCCTGCAAAGCATTCAATAACAGATTAACGAACACCTGCTGAATTTGGGTGGCATCTCCCAGGAATGGCTGATCTTTATCCTGAAAATTCTGCTCTATGGTCGTCTGCTTTTCCTTATTTAAAGGCCTTAGAAAACGAATGACATTTATCAGAATCTGGCGGATATTTATTTTCTCTATCCGCGGCTGTGGAAGTTTGGCGTAGTTCAGCAGCTCGTTGATGATCCGCTGACAGGTCTGTGTATTTCTTTTAATAACATCCACATGCTCATGAAATTTCGAATTTTCCCTTAACTCCGATTCCATCATCTGGTTATACATGGAAATCGCCGCAAGCGGACTATTCATTTCATGCGCAACGACTGCCGCGGTTTTACCAAGAACAGACAAACGGTCCTGGTGCGCCTGCCTTTCACTCAGCCTCTCCCGCTCCGTAATATCTCTGGAAACCAAAACCTTGCTTGTTGATCCGTCCACCGCCGGTAGTTTTGTCGAAATAATTTCATAAACGGCGTTGTCTATCAGGATCACACAGGATGTTTTTTTTGACACATCCATCAGACAATGGAGACAATTATTATCTTTACTGAGTCCATTTTTGCATTTTCGGATTCTGTTTTCCGCCTCCGCGCTTTCCAGAAAATTTATCAGCGGAGCCGACGCTTTGTTGGAAAGTACTACATCTCCTCTGGAATTCAGGAGAACAAGCCCATCGGTTAATGAATGGACTACTGTGTTCAATCGGTCATGCTGGATTCTCAGTTCGACTTCTCTCTTTTGCAGATCATGAGCCGTGCGTTCGAGACTCATGGTTCTCTCTTGTATCGCCTCCGCCATCATGTTGAATGTTCGGGCCAAATTTCCGATTTCATCCTCTGACTGATATTTTATTCGTTTTGTAAAATCCCCTTCTTTTATCCTGTATGCCATTCTTTGAAGTTCTCCCAGAGGGCGAATGACAAACTGGATCGGGAAGTACAATAAAATAAGCGCTGTCAGGGCTACAATTAACGCGATACCCAGAACCCTGCTTTCGATAACACCGATCGGCTGCATTGCCTGAGCTGAGTTGAGTTCAATCATCACCTTCCAGCTATTGCTGTTTAGTGGAAAACTTTGACCAAACATTTCTTTGCCGTTTGCGCAGATATGACGGCCGTTGTGAGCCACCATGGGCGTCAAGCGGGATTTTTCGTTAATGTTGATTCTCTCACTTTCAGCAGCATCATTATTTTTGTCAAGATACCGCCATGGTACTTCTAACCGCACCCCATTTTGATCAATCACCGTCAGATACTTTTCAATTTGTGGATCGGTCCGCCCATAATCGTATTCTCCGGACATATCCCTGACTACCGTTTCAAGATTTAAGATACAAACGAGAAAACCCAGTTTTTCAGAATGGTTCAGGTTCCAGATATCTATCACGATGGCAGCTGTTGGAAATGATTCCGGTTTGGATGGCGGAATTATTTGACTAAATCTTTTGGAATTTTCAATCAGGGCCTGATCGATATATTTTTGTATGGAAACAACGGAATCGTTGGTACCCGTCAGCAGGTTTTTATCCTTGTTGTAAATTTCAATGGCAGCAAAATCTTCCACCAGCGGAAGCTTGTTCTCAATCAGATGTTTTTTTAGCGCTTGATGGACTTTTGGAAGAACGGTTTTTTCATCACGGACCGCATACTGATCCAGAAGAATTTTCATATTTGAGCGGATAAATCCGTCTGAAGCAAAATCTTCTGCCCTGCGTTTCAGGGTTTCCAGTTTTTGATCAAATATGACCGCCTGGGCCATCGATTCGCTTTTCAAACGAATTTGAATTTCTTTATCCAGGCCCCTGTAGACTGAATTGACTACAAAATAACCGCCAAATCCAAAAACGATCAGCGATAAAATAACAAAGCTAAGTGGTAACTTATATTTTATGGCGATCTTTGAAAGGGGATCTTTTTTATACCATTTCATGGCAACCTTCCTTTCAAAAGGTTGAATCTTTATATCCTGAAAAACTTCGGTCAGGTTCCATAAAAATAAGGAGACATGATTATTATATCAAGCTCCCTTCTCACAGGATGGTCAGAATAATGTAATTTTGAAGTGTTTAACGCAATTTATTGTAATTATATCTCAAAATCAGCACCGGATCAAAAGAGTATAAAAAAAGCCGGAGGGGACTGTATTCCCCAACCGGCTTCTTTATTGTTATAAACGAATGGTGATCTAAAAAGAATATTTCAGTTTTGTATAAACCATATCGTTTTTCTCGTACATGCCAAACATTCCGACACCTTCACCGATAAATATATTAGCTCCGACAAGAAGTTCAAACCCGTCTGCAATATCATAAGTCAATTTAGGACGGATCAGACCATCTTCATTATCAAAACCATAATAGATAAATAAATCCACGATGAGAGTTTCATTAAGGAAATCTTTAGCCATCAGGAACGTCGCCGTATTTTGGATGTCATCCTGTACTATTTCTTCTTCATAATCCATTATTCGTTCCTGAATAAACTGGCCGCTTACATCGACGCCCAAAATATTGTAGTCAAATCCCAACAAATAGTGCAAATAGTCTTTTTCTACAACACCCTCTTCATATGTCTTCATTGCCGCGGGATTATCCATTGCAGTATAATTTCTTCCCATATAATACGCGCCTTCACCGCGGATTACCACGCCGGCAAGAGTAACTCCAAAACTACCGCCGCCCATTGTCAAACGATGATACTCAGGCCGGATAGTAATTCCGGTGAGTTGATGGGTATTCGGATCCATTTGTTTCAACATATGTATTGAAGGATTGTCATCCCATAAATAGCCGCCCATAAGTTCAAAATCTATCTTTGATGACAGAAATGAATACTTTCCTGCTATTTCGCTGTTTTCCAGTGAACCCTTTACTTCTGATTTCGAATAGTCATAAGTTACCGGCGGTACCATCGGCAGTGACATCATTTCAGCAGGATTCGGCATTTTAGGAGCCCAGATGGAACCCTGCTCAGCAAAAATAGTCGGCTGAAACTCAGGCAGCCAGACTAATTCAAAGGTTTGATCACCTAAATAATAATCAAATTTGACAGCATTGACGCCAATACGAATTTCCTCGAAATCAGGCAATAAAAACTCGCTTAAATTTTTCGGAGAAATAATATCTGTAATAAACACGCCGTCAGCTTTTCCCCAAATGATTTGCTGTTTACCGACTCTAAGATCCGCGTTATCCCACATTAAGTCCATATAAGCTTCACGCAGGTCAAGTATAATTTCACCTTCTTTATCTTGATTTATAAAAGGATTAATATAAAATGCCGAGTTTTTAGCGGAATGTGAAAACTCCAGATTCAACGTATTTTGCGTTACAGAATACTCACCATCCTGTTCGGTCAATGCACCCATATAGTTTCGTACATATCCGTGGATATCGATCCCCAGGGCAAAACTCTGTTGAAACAGACCAATAATCATCGTTATGATTAAAATATGCTTTTTCATCCTACAATCCTCTTTTGAGTGTACGTTCCGTAAACATGTCATCCGGAGTATTGATATTATATCGGTAATTGCTGAATACCAGGTCTGTTTTGTGATTCGACTGGACATTTTCCATCACTCTGTGCATCACTGTCCATACCCCATCAACCTGTTCAATTTTTTTGCTGTGATCAATCTTCAGCAAATCACCTTCTTCGTCATAATATTCTCTCTTCAGATATATCCAGTTCGATTTGATCACCCAGCTGATTGTTTTTGAATATATTGAATCTTTTTCTTTCGGAATGCTTTCAACTACGTAGCAATCCTGACCGTCAACAGTCTCGCTACGTAATAACTTATGGGTATCTTCATCTGGTAAGCGGTCGCCTATGTCATCATAAGTAAAGTCCGAACCCATGAAATAATCACTTTTGCTTTCAGATGAAATCCGCTTAATTCTTTTTAAGGCAGGCAGGTAAATCCATTGATCATCGTCTTTACTCGCATCAGCATAAGTCCAACTCATGAAAGAAGTGCCCAGTACATCGGCCGGAGCAAGAAAAAATACAACCGTTTTTTCATCACCGCCATATTCTTTTGTGTACTGTCTCACTTTCCGGACACGGCTGTCGCCTGATTTATTGATCAGGGTCATGATCAAATCTGATGTTTCATCATTACCGTCTTCACGATTATAGTTGTTTTCTATAATCTGTAGAGCGGTTAATGTTTCCTGTGCAGACACAATATCTATGCCTGACAGCAGGATTCCAATCATAAGAGTTAGCAAAAATCTCTTCATTACACATCTCCTTTTTTGGGAATTAGTTTAGGTTTAATTATATGGATGAGAATTAACATCACTACTATGGTACCCAGGAAAGACAGCAGCATATTTAAGGAAATAAGCCCTCCGAGTTCCTGATTTGGAGGAAATGCCGATAGTAAAAGTACCGTAAAACCAAGAACAAGTACTAACGCGTTAAAGAAAATCGCGCGACCCGTATGCCCCATTGTTCTGATAGCAATCAAGACACGATCTTCAGTTTCCATTGAGAAAATTTTATATCGCTCGATAAAGTGGATCGCGTAATCGATACCGATACCCATCGCGATGCTAGCCGCCAGCGCCGTTGTTACACCAAGAGGTATATCGGCAAATCCCATGATGGCAAAACTGATCATTGCCGTAATAATTATAGGCACAGAACCGATAAGTCCCGCGGTGAAGCTCCTGAACATGATGGCAAGAAGGATAATCACCATAATAACTGAGATCAGAAGACTTGAAATTTGACCTTCAAGAATCAGATCCGTAAATACCAGCCCTTTGTATGCTGAACCAGCGAAATTGACCTTGATGCCTGGAAACAGGTCCTTATTATTTTCAATCAGATCAATCGTTTTTTGAATAATCTTTGAATTATCGCCTTTTAACTGAACGGTCAGGTTGGCTCTTTTGTAGTTGTAATCAACTACCTTATCCAGATTTTTGGGATCGCCTGCCATCGTATAAAGCAGCAGATATTGAGCGAGCAAATCACGGGATTCAGGAATCACATCATATTTTACGCTGTCACCATGCATTACCTTGTGCATTTTTCTCAGATAATCGGCCATGGAGGAGGTATTGCCCACTTCCGGAATCGCTTCCAGTTTTTCCTGCAGAATATTTACATTTTTCCAGACTTCAGGACTTTTGAAGGTATCGTCTTCTCCTTCAAAAATCACATTAAACTGCGTCGTACCGGAAAAATGACTGTTTATAAAATGATCCGCCTTAACGATCTCACTGTCATCCTCAAAGTTTCTTAAGAAGCTTGAATCGATCCATACTTTCTGCATTCCGATCGCTGAGACTACGATGAGAACAACTGTAACCACAAGTATTATCTTGCTGTTGTTTAAAATTGCAGTGGTGAGTCGCCCTGCCAAACCTTCTTTTTCCGATGTTTTCGCTGCTTTAATCTTCAATTTTGGCAACCCGACCATATATAGCGCTGCCGGTAGAAAGGCAATGGACAAAAACAATGCCATGAGTACACCGAATGCCGTGAAAAGACCAAAATATTTCACCGGCCAAACCTGCGATGTAATCAGGGATATAAATCCTATTGCGGTTGTCGTTGCTGCCATTAAAACAGGCTTCCACATCACTTCGATCATATTGTCAAGGGCTTCTTCTTTTGTAGCATCCGGATTTTCTTTAAGAAATAATTCAAGACAATTAAACAAGTGAATGGCATACGCCACACCAATGGCGATAAGCATTACCGGGATCATGGTCGATACCGCGTATATTGGGATTTTGAGCGCCGACATTAATCCGAACGCCCAAATTGTACTCAGAATTACGATGAATAATGTAACCAAAAGAGATTTAAAGCTGCGTAAAGTCAGTAGAAGTACAAGAATGATTACCAATAAGACAATCGGAATCATTTTTTTCATATCTTCCGGAGCCAGCTGTGCTAATGTTCCTTCAACAACCGGGCGTCCCGCGAAATAAATATTTTCCGGGCCGCGAAATTCCTCGGCTGTCTCCTGTATCTGATTATACAATGCTTCATCAAATACAACATCTCCTTCAAGCTCCGCGACTATGATCGTCGCTGTCTCATCATGCGAAACCATCCGGCCCATGATCATGTCATTGCCTGTAACAGCTTCACGAATTCTCGCAAGACCCGCGGAATCTTCAGGAACTTTTGTAAAGAACGGCCTGACATCCATACCAACATCACTCGACACAATATTATCAAGAGTATAAAGACTTGTAACATTGCCCTTTTCGATCTGGCTCATCTTCTGTAGTTTTTTAGTGATGGTTTTGATTTTATTCAATGTACCTGAAGTAAACAAACCATCAGGATTTTCGACGACGAAGATAAAAGCATCTTTGATATTGAACCACGATTCAGCCTGATCACTGTAAATAAATGCCGGATGTTCCGAAGGCATATATTTATCGAGGTTCGTTTCGACACGGGCATGCTGACCCATTTGCCAAAATGAAAGCGCGGTCAGGATGACTACAATCGTCATCACAAGGACAGGCTTTCGGTAGAATCCTTTCAAATAATTAACCATTACACACTCCTTAGTTTGAGTAACAATTCCCATACGGGACTATTATGAAAAAATAATTATTTCACAATACTGTCTACAAATATGAGTCTTTCTAAACTATCGATCATTCCCCTGCCCCGCTCATTTAGTGAAAATGTGAAGTTTTTTCTCCGCCATTCCAGGATAATCATGCTGATAATCCCCAGAATCACTACGATCAAATCCTGCGTTTTCACATTTACCACGGTTCCTTCTGATTTTGCCTGATCGATGAGGCTCTCCAAAATCAGAAACCTGGAATTCCGAAATAAACGCAATTTTTCCCCAAGGGACGGCTGCGGATCAAAGATCTCGTCATAAAACAGAACGGCTGTCAGCTCGGGATGATTTTCCAGAAATCTCAACTGGAACATGATAAGCTGCATGATCCCTTCCTTAGCGGTGTCAAATTCATTCAGTTTCTCATTCATCATTTTTCCAAAGATGAGCATGCGGTCCAGAATTCCATTTAGAATTTCTTCTTTATTTGTAAAATGTCTGTAAATAGCCGGTTCTGATATACCGACTTTTTTTGCCAGTTCTCGGATAGAAAGTGCAGGATATCCCTGATCATGAATTATTTGAAGCGCCTGATCAATGATCTGCCTTTTTCTCTCCTTGGTCGTCATCCTTGCCATTTTTTTCCTAACGGCTTTAATTTTGCTCGATTAAATTATTCTTATAATCTTTACGCCGGCACAAACCAGCTTTCTTTTTTCTTTGATAGCAGAACAAACATACTAATCCAGATAACGGATCTTACCGTCATACCAATAACACTCTTCATGGCGACAGCATCAGAAAATATTGTGATGATCAATAGCCATACGATTGTATGTCCTACCGCCACTAATCCCGCCACATTGATCGCGTGGGCATGCCTTAACCAGAAACCGAATCCGACAAAAATGGATACGACCGCCATCGTAAGGTTATAGTAAATTAGCCATGGCAGAACCAGGTGATCGGGATTTTTGATCCCCAGTACTATCGGTAAACCATCCACAATGGCCGTAACTCCGAACAAAATGGCCAGAACCGCCAGGCTTTTCAGAACAACGCCACCTTTCATAATTCCACCTTTCATTGTTCACTGTTTTCTTTTTAAAATCGCTTCAGGCTGAATCGTTTTTACGTTTTTGAGCATCAACCATTTATCGATTCATTGAATAAATCTTGTTAAATACCGCCAAAAATCACAAGCAGCATCGCGCTTAACATATAAAGCGACGCGTATTTAAACAGCCCGAAATTGACTTTTTCAGACGGGCGTAATACACTTGCCAGAGATAATCCCAAAATTCCTACGGATAATATCCCGAGCAGTCTAAGATATCCCCAGGAGAGGCCGATCGCCATGGCGCCCATTCCAATAGCGACCGCCGCTCCCAGGCTTGAAATAGCGATGATCAGTCGGGTATATTTATTCCCGTATATGGATGGGAAGGTCGGTACACCGGCACGTTGATAGTCATCATGGTAACGCATACTAAATGTCATGATATGAGTCGGAATCCATAAAAGTATCGCCAATGCAAAAAGAATTCCGATACCGTCGATTGTTCCCAGACCCAGGGTCCTGCCTGCAAGAACAGGCATACCACCGGATATTCCACCCCAGATAATGGACCAGGCTGTTCTCCGTTTTAGCCACATTGTATAAATCACCACATCGATGAACAGCCCCGCGAACACTACGGCGGCATATTGAAATGATAAGGTCAAAGCCCACAGCAACCCTAGAAGGGATATGCTTAAGCCCAGCACCAGTGCTTCTTTGGCATCTAACCTGCCTGAGGGCAAAGGCCGGTGAGCCGTTCGATTCATTTTTGAATCAATATCCCGGTCATAAACCATATTCAGAATCGTGCTTCCGCTGATAGCAAGAAACAGGCTGCCAATCAGCCCGAATCCGACTTCAAAGGAAGAAACCGGGCAGCGGGCGCTTATATATCCGGTAATTCCAGTGATCAGCAGTAATCCCGTCTGTAGGCTTTTAATAAGAGGCCAGTATAATTTTATCCTGGCCTCGATTTTTTGTTTTAGTGTAATCGTAGTGTTTTGCATGTCCATATCTATCAATCGTTCTATTTTTCTGTGTCTTGCTCAACCTGATTTACTTCAGTTCCGTCGGTTTTCTGAACATCCCTCGCGCAACGGAATCCTGTATTGATACTGCAATAATCAGGGCCGGCACTGTTTCTCATCCATACACGAAGATCATAATCGTAAGTGCCGTTGCTTCCACCCCTCATATAACGGTAATGAACGTGTTCTTTGTCATCACCGGTCCACTGCCAGACATTGCCCGCCATATCGTAGAGGCCGTAAGGGCTTCTTGCGTCAACTGTCTGGAAACCATCGTAATTTTTTCCATTGTAAAATCCGACAGGAGTCGTTCCGCCCATTCTGCCGAAAATAGATTCGTACACATCCTGGCTCGCATAATAATTAGCGTAACCGTGTCCGATTTCATCACCCCAGGGCCAAACACGCTGATCGGTGCCACGGGCCGCTTTTTCCCATTCAATTTCAGTTGGAACACGCCAGCCGTAGAAATCCGCGTAAGCTACAGCTCCAAACCAGGAAACCATCACCATGGGATGATTCTCATAACCTTTTTCTACTGAAAATGAAGATCCGTCGTACTTGACATGAAGTCCACGCTCGTTCAGATTCAGGTGCAGTTTATCCCCTTCTTCGATAAGGAATTCATGTTTATATCCATGAAACGGATCTCCGGGATAATAACCCATGACAATACCGTCAACAATTTTGATGGTGCCTTTCGCGAGCGCCTCATTCAGATATTTTGCGTATTGGGTGTTTGTCACATTCGTAACCATAATTTCAAAGTCATAGTCTACGGAAGTAACATGAAGGTGCTGACCTTTGTAAAAATTTCCTGCAGGCACGAGTACCCAGGAATCCGGATTAACACCGGTATCAAACGTCGGGATTTCAACCGTTGCCCGGTCTCCTGCGATAACGGTAATTGCCATCATTAATATGGCAGATAGAATAATCAATAATTTTTTCATTATTTCACCTCCTGACCGGATACAGTATTTGCAGTTTCAGCAACTAATGAAGGCGAAGTCATATTTACTTCCAGCTCTGGGTTCTGAGCTTCTTTCTGCCATAGTCCGTCATTCTTAAACAGATCGATCAATCTCCAGACCAGAATGATTGAAAGGAGAATCAAGACTAACCCCAAACCGATATCGGTAAGCAGCATAGTGGTATCAACCAGACCCTGTTGATCGATTTCGGGGACGATGAGCCTCTTAAATGAGAAGATTGTCATCGAAGCGAAGGCAATATCTGAGCCGATGATAATCAGCCAGCCTAACCATTTTCTGGCTTTCCCTTTTATACCTGAAATATCGATATAATACATTAATATAATTGTTGCGATAATGGCGGAGAGAATATGCCAGTGACCTGACAAGGTGATTCTTTCCTCTCTTGCAGGCCAAATTCGGAAAATCGCGTCCAGCTTAACGGCCAGGAAAATACCAACACCGCTAACAGTGAAATTCATAAACACCATCTGCCAGAGCGGTCCGAATTTAATCGGATCGTGGACCAGAGCCGCGATTGACTGGAAGATATTCGCTTTCTCGATACCCTGTTCGGCTAGCCGGTCTTTGATCAGCTTTCTCCAGCCGAAAATCACAAGCATCAATGCAGCGCTCATGGAAAAAACAGAGCCCACATAAATAAATGTATGCGCCGTAGCTTGATAAGGAACCACTGACCAAACGCCCAGGGTAATAATAATGATACCGATAATCATCAAAGGCATCGCGATTTTATGAAAGATTCCTTTGAAATCAAGCCAGCGGCCGACAATCAGTGTGATGGCAATCGCTATCAATGCGAGCATGATATGCAAATGGCCGATAACCGCCAGTTCGATCGAAGAATGATGGGGATCGCGTATGATATTTTCCGCTAAAAAGGTTTCATGACCGTGTGTCCAGTACGCGCCTGCCGCGGCGCCAAACAATGCGGAACCAAGAGTAGCGACAACCATTGAAAAAAAGGCGACCCGCTCTAAGTCAACCCCTTTTTTAGTATGAGAATATTCATTATCCGTTATATAATACTCTTTATTCCAGGGCCAGACAGCCACGGCCAGAATGGCGCCGGAAAAGAAGACCAAAGTTTGACCGGCAATAAATAATCCGTGAACCAAAAAATCACGTCCGAAATAGGCAAACCAAAGTCCAAAAACCAGTACCATAAGATAGCCGACCGTAATTGTTGCGTTTACAACAGTCTGATATATTTTTTTCATCGGTACAATTGAAGTAATCATATATACTTCAATAGCTATGACTGCCATTGCTATCGAGTGATAAAGAGCAATCATCCGGCCTTCTCTGAAAATCGGATGCAAATCCATACCAAGAAGGTTTACCGTAATATCTCTTATTCCCCATTCGGCCATCGGACCGGATAAGGTTCCCCAAACCGCGGTGACCAGGGAGATTGCTGCAATAGCGAACAGAATCAATCCCTTAGTAGACTGAAAGAGATACTGTAAGCGGGTGAAACGAGAATCCATATTCATTTTCCTTTTTTAGATTTCAAATCAACATCACAAACAAATTCCAATTTTTTACAGACTCATCCGGTCTGAAAACTTTTCAATAAGATTGCCATCTTTTTACATCAATCCATTCACAAATATTGTTATTTACCTGTCAACTGCATTTTTTTTACGAATCCGAACGTGTACGAAATGGTCATCAAAAGCAGGATGGGCGCCAATATTGTAAAGATCACATCTGCGGATAGAATAGGAACACCGGCTTTTAAAAAGGCCAGCGCGATTCCACCGATCCCAATCAAAGTGCCGCCTACAGTAACCCAGATAAATTCTTTTGGCGCTTCACCCTTTGAAGAAACCAGGATCGGCAGCCCGAAAATAGTTAATCCGGCTACGGAGTGCACAATCACCAGCGCCAGAATCGCAAGACCATGAGGACCGGTGAAACGTGTAACGGCAATCGCCAGTAAACCAAGTATTGCAAATATCAAAAATGATTTTTCATGTTTGGGAAAGAATTCTGAAATTAATCCCATCGCCAATCCCACCGGGATAAACACTGCTACAATTACAACCAGTGGTGAGGCGAGAATTCCATACCCGAGAGCGATCAACAGCAATCCAGAAACCAGGAGCACTGTGAATGACAAGATATAATAGATGTTGTGCATACTGTTTGTTTTTTGATAATCTTTAAAAAGCCTAAACAGTAAATAAATAGCAGTCAAACCGGTCAACAATAGTACGATTTGATCGAAGACATTCATTTTTGTTCCTTTCTGCCATATTATAAATTTTTGTCAAACAAAACTGACACTCCCCCATCAATTCTTTTAAAAAACATGACAGAGCTCCAGATCTTTCGGGGGGGGGATAAAAGAATCTGTGTTGAGCTCTGTCATATAAATCCGTTATATCAAATGCTTAATACCATCTTATTTCTCTCTTGCTACTTCTATAGTTCTTACGAATTTTTCCATTCGGTAAGAAGCTTGTTTGTGTTTGGCATAAGGAGCACGATGAGTAAGCAGCCTGCAATTATCGGCGCCGGCAAAAACATGGAGAAACGATGTACTTCCATGATGTTAACAATAGCCAGCGGAAGCGCGCCGATCAATGACATCATCGATGCAAAGATTCCGAGATACAGCGCCCATGATTTTCTTTTGAGGACGGCAAGAGAAAATACCAGCCACGCGGTTGCGCCAAACCATGTCACCATCATATCCACCGCATACATACCTTTCCAAAGATCATTGTATGTTGTTGTCTGATATTTGGAAATAAGCGCCACACCGCACATATAGGTCAACACATAAGCTAAACCGGCAACAAATAACAACGCTACTACTTTTTTATCAACTTTCTCAATAAACATAATTCCAAACCACAAAATCGTAGCAATAAGGAACACGGTCATTGTTGGTGCAGGCAGATCAATACTTTTTGCCGGAATTGTCGGGAAAAACCCTGCCAGCATCTGCAAAGACGCGGCTACGATTCCCCAGAATCCTGCCCATTCCAGTTTTTTCAGATAACCATACATAACCACTATCCACAAAGCACTGGCTGATATACCAAGCCAACCAAGCATTGATTGGGTAATCATCACAGCGAGCGCCTCATCCGGACGGCCACCGGCTATTTTTCCATTGATGACTGTCATATACGTGTCAGCCAGATAATAGAAAAGCAGCATTCCAGCAAAGAATCCAACGATGGCCAATACCGCGCCTAATGCACTTTTGTTCTTCATTTTACTCCTCCATATAATTAATTGATTGTACCAGATCATATCTATTTGCGGCAGATATACCGCCGCTTAAAAACTCAAAACATCATGTCAGTTGTCACTTACCAACCTATGCGACAAAAAAAATCAGTAAAGGCACTTGCTGAAAGTTGCCCAAAGCTGGTCAACCTTACCGGTCAACGGAAATGAAAAATCCGATGTTGACCATAGAATAAAGGTTGCCTGAATAATGCCCATATACATGATAGCGGCCGCATCCACATCCAAATCTTTCCTGACACAACCCTTATCAACCGCCTGCTGAATTATATTTTTGATATAGTCCATATACTGAGTGATAATCCCTGCAATCTTATCCCTCAATCGTTTGTCCTGGAACTGTATGGCTTCCGAAAACAGAACCCTTGGAATGCCAATATTTTTTTCGATAAAGCTAAGGTGAACAAAAAGGATGCTTTTCAGTTTATCACAAGCATCCGCCTGCATATCAATTTTCTTTTCAATGTTATTGATCAATGAGTTTTCAATTTCTTCGACCATGAACAACAGCATATCATTTTTTGTATTAAAATGTTTATACAAAGCCGCATCCGTTAAACCGATTAATTTTGCGATTTTGATCATCACGAGACTCTGAATACCCTCACTCGCAATAATTTTCAACGCTGCTTTTGCAATTTGTTGTTTTCTTGAGATCTTTTTTTCAGTGGCCATTTTTCAACACTTTCTTTGTCAACCGTATTCTCTATTACAAAAACACCAAACAATTTTTTTCACAAGACAAAAGACACAAAAACATCGCGTCCACCCTATTTTATCATTCCCCGTGACAATCAAACTTTGTGTTCGCGAAAATGATAAAACTTTCACTTGTGATAGTACAAAAAACCTATTCTTTTATGAATATGGTTAGTAATTGCTTACTAACTTAAGATCGTAATTTTATAATGTCAAGATTTTTTTTCACCTGTTCAAAAAAAAGACAAAAGCATACATAATTACCTGACAAATCCTATTTCCCTGTGCTGCTTTTTATGTCAATGAAACAATCTAAAAAAAAAATCAAACATCACATTTATTAGTAAGCACTTACTAACTAAGTTAAATGATTGTTTTTTAACTGTCAAGAAAAAATTCGCCTTTTTTACAGAAAAAAAAGCTACTAATTTTACTTTAAAAAGTGGGTTAAATTATTAATATCTATGTAGATAGGGATTTAGAATTTTAAGCTCGGGTTACTTCGGACGCCACCATGGATTCGAGATGCTCTCTTCTTTTGAATTGTTTAATACCCGTATAACCGATTAGAACGCCAAGGATTAATCCCGCTATCATATCTGTCAAATAGTGGTATTGTCCATAGACTGTAGCGAGTGATAACGCGATAACCGCAGGCAAAAAATATCGAAGGGCGATCTTTCTCTCAAAAGCGTACATAAAAAAATAAACCACCACAGCAACCGCTACATGGGAACTGGGAAAAGCCCCGCCGCGAAATCCGGCTGATGCAACAAAATTTCGCAGATATTTTGTTAATAAGAGCCCGTCATATGGCGCCACAATTTCATTGGCAAGCGTGAATCGGGGTCCCGCCACAGGAAAAAATATAAAAAACAGGTAGGATGTAAAAAATGTTAACGTCACATAAAAGATCAGATATTCATACTCCTTTGAACGGTTTTTAAAATACAATATAGCCGCGCTGATGGGAATTGTAAACCAGTAAACCGCATAAGAAATTTGCATAATCTCCGTCAAAACCGGATTGACAATTCTTTGAATCCATAAATTAGGCAACACCCCAAACAAGGACATTTCAAAGGAGAGAATCATCGAATCAAATTCACCGGGAAATATGATATGAAGAAAGAATAATAAGTTTTTGTAAATAAAAGGATAACTGATAACGGGATACCAGTTTCTGATAAATTTTAATATTGGATTGGTCTGCTGATCCATAAAAATAACAAAACCGGCTACGAAAATGACAATAAACAGATGTTTTGTAAAATGCAATTCCCAGGCGGGCAAGTTATCGTGAAAAAGCAGAATTAAAATATCCAGCAAAAGAAAAAAATATATAATAAGTGAATCAAATGTTCGAAAATGTTTTTTTTTATCAAGCAGCAATGAAATCATGTTAAGTTCCGTAATTATATTAGTTACCACATTACCTTAAATCCGAAATCAATGTTTATAATATTTATATCCCGCCTTAACCCCAGGCGCACAGGCCCATAATAAGCGGATACGCCTCTTAGCAAATAAAAATGTTGTCCCGCGCCAAAATAATCGTTCCCTCCGACTTCACCAAAATTTAGACCGGTAACATCATCAATCATATCTGTTAGAATGCCGTAAATTTCAACACGGTCTGCCTGTAAAAAATCAGATAAATGTCTCTCCGCGCGATAGTGCATATTCGTTAATGAGACTAAAGGCGATACAATTACTTTACCGAAGTTTTTTTCCGCCAGGTTCTTCTGATATTTCATAACATTTTGGTGAACAGGAGCTGTTTTTCTCTCCTGAATTGCCCGGTAAACACCTGCACTGCTCTGATCATTTGTATACACCGCTGTGTAACCCATCCAGGCAAGACCACTTTCGACATGAGTATCCGAATCCATGAAAATCGCCATCCGGTCATTCACTTCTTCTGCCAAACTCAGTGACATTCTAAATTCCGGTCCCATTCCGGTAACCACCATCCCGTCAAAAGCCAAATCTTTTACAAGCTTTCCGCCGACACCGAAATTGGGCTGATAAGGATGCGGGGCGATAGCCAGCCCGCCCTGACGGTGTATTTCAGCTATTGTCTGCTCCGCGGTAAGTCCATGGATGATATACGATTTTAGATATAAACCAAGAATGTGCCCGTCTCTGGAGGATATTTCCATACCGGGGATGACAACAAATTCCTTCGGCAGTCTGCCCGTCTCTTTTAATCGCCCGGCTGTCACAATAGCCTGATTAGAATCATCAAAATAGTCATGATCCGTTATAACAATGGCTCCAAATCCTTTTTTATATGCGGTAAGGAGCAGTGTTTCCATATCACTGGTACCGTCAAAAGAATGATAGGTATGGACATGAACATCCAATGCGAAATGATCCGACCCTTCTTCAACTTTATCAGTTCCGATAATTTTGTGCATCAAATTGAGCGAATTGTTTTTTATGAGTTTATCTTCACTCTTTAACATGAGATAGGGACTCGACAATACGTGGTGAGGATTTAAATTTCCGGTAAGAATATGATTCAATGCGACAAGCGTTCCTTTTTTCCTTCTGTAGGAACCGTCGTCTGTCATTCTCCCGAACTCTTCCTCACGGATTAAAAACTGATTATTATCATAATGCTGAGTGTTTCGCGGATCGTTTATCAGGTCTTGCCTGGATTGGATCCAGTCAAAATCGTTTCCGTCCTCATATAAATTAAAACGGTCAGTCGATCTCCAGTAGTCATAGGAAATACTTCTGCCATCAAAATTACTGATGAATTTTCTAAAATCGTTCAGCCCGTCTGTTGCGTCATCACTGATTCTAAATTCGGTAAGCGCATCCATTTGGTCCGTATTATTGTCAAATGAATCGCTTATGTTGTGTGTTATCTCCGTAACCGTATCAGTTTGCGATATTGCAGGATCTTCGAAGGCATAAACGCGTTCCGGGGCAGTTAACAGGATGATTGTAACCGCTGATATCTTAAGAGATATTATGAATATTTGTTTCATTTTTAACTTTTAGTTTATAATAAAGTACAAAGATATTTCGTCTCATAACACAAAAATTTATTTATTATAAATCCTGTTATGTGACTGGTAAACCTCTGTAATCAGTTCTATTCTTCTATTAATGAAATCGTTTTTTTGTTCCATACTGACATTAAACAGATTATCAAACAGAGGCTCGAAGAGGGCATATATCATAACTATCCCGACAAAACTTATAAATCCGTTGATCTTGTCATCATCACAGTCTGCGCCGGGTGACACATGCTGCTCCAGAATGGCAACAATATTATGCAATTTTGACTGCAGATTTGAAGTTCGTGGCGATTTCAATATTTCGATTAATGCATCGGCACCGTTATTAATCTCATAAATAAGAAGTTTCAGCACTTCCGGATTTTCCTGCCAGAATCGGATAAAAATTTCGATAAGTTTACTTCTGTCAGGAGCCTTCACATGTTGCAACAGGATCTGATAATGCAGATAGTTAATCATTTTTTTAATATTCACACGGATTACAAGATCGTATAACCGGTCTTTATCATCAAAATGATAATAGATGAGTGAATTATTTATTTCGCAGTATTCGGCGATCTGACTAACCGAAGTGCCGTTTTTGCCGTTCATCGAGAATAGAATTGTAGCAGCCTGAATTATAGCTGTCTTCGTCCTCTTTGGAGATTTCATTTAGCCCTCACCAATCAGAAAACACTAAAAGAGACGTATTTTCCGGGATTTTCTTTAAAATCAACCGTCAATTCTTCCAGTTCACGGGTCAAATTGAGAAGTCTTTCATAAAGCTGCTTGTCAGACAGTAATCTGCCGGCAGTTCCGTCACCGTGTAGTTTATTCAGCAATGAATCGCTTTTCTGAACAACAGATTGTATTTGAGGAAAGAACATTGTGTCTGCAACCACCTGCCCGACCGTGCCTTTACCCGAGCGAATATTTCCGACAATCGCCTCGATATCCTGCGAAGTCCGCGTGACAGATTTATAGAGTGTGCTGTCATTAAGGAGTTTTCCCAGATTCCCCTTACCTGCGACAAGTTTATCACTCCCCTTACTGACATTTTTCAACAATACCGCCATATCGCTTCCGGCGTCTTTGTCTTTTATGATACGGCTTAATACCCCTTCACCTTCTACTATATCACTGCTAATCGTATTTAGATTATGCAGGATAACTTTTAGATCTGAAAGTGTGGATGTGGCATCGGCAATAAGATTGCTCGTATCAATCAGCCATTCACTTTGTATAAAAGAACCTTGCTCCAGCGCCAATTCATCGGATTTGCCAAGTGAAATATCCACATATTTATCTCCGAGGATTCCCATTGTTTTGATAATAGCCTTTGAAGAAGCGGTAATTTTATCCTGATAATCATTATCTATTTTTAGTTCGATTCTTATTCCCCGGTGGTCATTATATTCCGTAAATTTCAGCTGACCGACCACTCCGACTTTCAAACCTGAAAGCGTGACGAACGCGCCGGAATTTAATCCTTCTATATTAGGGAGAAACATATAAATTGAGTATTTTGAATCGAATATCTTCTGATTTGATCCGACCATAAAAAATATGAAACCGGCCAAAAACACCGAGAGACCGATCATCAAAAATACACTTATTTTAAGGCTTTTATTTTTATTAGATAATTCCATATTGTGACATTACCTCAGTTAAAGCGAATGGAAATTCAGTTTTTTTTTTATCGGATACGGATTCCAAATCCGGCTTCCCGTCATATTCAATGACACCTTCCTTCAGCAGCATCATCCTGTCCACAATATTCAGGAAGTAGTGGATTTCATGGCTTACGATGAGTGATGTGACATTAAAACGATGCCTTAAATCATCTATAAGATCAACAACCCTTGTGGCCGTCTGCGGATCAAGCCCAGCCGTCGGCTCATCATACAGCATAACATCGGGACCGGATGTGATTGCCCGAGCGATCGCGACCCGCTTCTTCATGCCGCCGCTAAGCTGCGCGGGATAGTAGTCTTTAAATGCGTCGAGGTGCAGATATTCCAACTTTTCCATTACACCGTGATATACTTCTTCTCTGGATAGTTTTTGGCTTTCACGAAGAAAGAATCCTACATTTTCTTCTACCGTCAGAGAATCGAACAATGCGCCTCCCTGAAAAACCATCCCGCATTTTTGACGCAATTTCATCAATTCATTGTTTGACAATTTATCAATATTTTTACCAAACACAGAAATTTCACCGGATACAGGCTTAATCAGTCCGAGTAATAACTTCAAAATAGTGCTTTTCCCAGCGCCGCTGTTACCAATAAGTAAAACACTCTGGCCTTTTTCGATCTTAAACGAAATTTTATTCAATATTTCCTTGCCGTTCAGGCTCAGCTCGACATCTTTAAATTCAATCATTTTTTACTTCTCCTAGTAGAGGCTGAGGATTATTTTTGTTAAAAGGAAGTCCATAAAAAGAACAGCAAGTGATGAATACATTACTGTTTTTGTGGCGGCTCTTCCCATCCCCTCCGCGCCCCCCTGGACCGTATAACCATAATAGGAACTAATTATTCCAATCAATACCCCATAAAACGGCGGTTTAACCCATCCTATAACTAAATCTTTTATAAAAAGTCCGTCACGCATCGAAATCCAAAAAAATTGAGAATCTACTCCCATCCAGACAACCGACGCAAACCAACTGGCGATGATTCCCATGGCATCCGCAAGCAATGTCAGAGGAATCATGATCATTATCGAGGCAAAGACCCTGGGAACAACCAGCCTTTTGATCGGATCCACCCCAAAGGCGTGAAGCGCGTCAATTTGTTCCGTCAGCGCCATGTTACCTATTTCAGACACCACCTTCGCGCCGCTTCTTCCCGCAACCATCAGGCCTGTCAGCATCGGACCGATCTCCCGGATCACTGATACTGCTACTATACGCCCAAGCATCAATTTTGCTCCAAATGGCTCCAGCTTTTTTGCCCATTCGAGCGCCAGAACCATGCTTGTAAAACTGGTAGCCAGCAAAACAATAATAATAGCCTGAACACCCATAATATAAAACTGCTTCGATGTCTCCCCGGGATATCTGAACGCATAATGAAGGGAAGAAAGCGTTTTATATATAAAGCCCACCCAGCTTTTTACTTCAATGTAAATATTCTTCAATTTACTCTTAAGAATCAGCATCTCTAATTTTGTCGCAATATCCATATATACCTTACAATACAATAAAAAGTCCCCCTGCGTTAGCTCAGGGGGACTTATACATCACCCGGAAACTTACTTTCTCAAAGAAAGATAATAGGTTAAAGAAAAATCAAGACCGATAAAACCCTGATTATCGAAGTTTGCACCAAATTTCTCTTCGTCTTCGGAAAATACGAAATAATACTTTCCCTGTCCAGATACCGCTAAATTTTTTGAGACAGCATATTCAACTCCAGCTCCCACGTTCATCCCAAAGCTCGTTTTTGAGAAATCATCTTTACTCTGATATTTTGCAGCAACTGCAGTGCCGTTGACACCGTCATTGCTGAATTTCCAGGGATGTAAACCCAAACCTAAACTGACAAAAGGTGAAATATTTCTGTTAATTTTTAAATCAATAAACGGACCGTATTTATAAACAATTCCCAGGATGATACTTGGCATCACATAAGCCGGGTCCAGGCCGGCGTCCGGTTTTTCTGAATCAACCACATACATCCAGCTGTAACTGAACGCGCCTTCAACCGCGAGATTGCTTGTAATTCCATACCTGACTGACACCCCCCAGTTCTGACCGGTTTCAACAACATCCTTTAAATCACCATGACTATCGAAACTGCCGTTTGATGGGATCAGGGCACCGGCAGTCGGTGTAATGCCTATTTTACCCGTCCAGTTGCCCGCGAATCCGGACGTTGCGATCATTACCAAAAATAGAAGCAAGAAAATACCCTTTAAACGGCTCATGATACACCTCCAGCATTTTGTGATGTGGAAATGTTACTATTTTTAACGATTGAAAGTTCTCTGGATGTTGTCATTTTATATCTTTTATACTGTTGCCTTATTTTCATCATGATTCAAATCTAAAAATCAATATGGAATTATATTTTAGTGATCACTAACTAACAATCACAGATAAATTTTTCCCTATTTCCTCATTCTTAATTACTTTAACTCATCTATTTTTCATTTGTGCCATAACAAAAAATTTAATTTTCCTTGAATACAATTTTGTCAAGCGTTTCGAGCAAGCCCTCGCCCCGCTCCTTGATGGAAAATTTAAAACCTGAATTACGCCACTCGAGAATCACCATTCTGAGATATCCCAAAATGACGGTGCTGAGATCATCTGTATTCACATCAACAATGGTTCCCTCGACTTTTGCTTCATCTATTAAATTACCAATGAGTCTGAGGCGATTTCTCATAATTTCATTAATTTTGTTCTGAATAGCTTCGTCGGGATCAAAAATATCTTCGGAAAATATTACTGCCGTCATTTCCGGATGTTCCTGCAAATATTCCATATGCAAAATCGTGATGCGTTCTATCTTCATCTTAGGCGAAGCAATATTTTTTAGATCTTTTTCCAATTCCTGTCCAAATATCATCAGCCGGTCGAGAATACCATATATAATTTCATTTTTATTGGTAAAATGACGGTATATAGCCGGCTCTGAAATCCCTACATTTTTGGCGAGTTCTCTTATCGATAATGCTGAATATCCTTTCTCGTGGATAATTTTTATCGCTTCATCAATAATTTGCCGTTGTCTTTCTTCCGTGTTTATTCTAGCCATTTGGGTTACCTCAATTCATATTGCAGGCAAGATACATTTTTCTAAAGATGTTCATCTTGTCTGCAAGGTCTTCAACTAACTTGTTTCTTAATTTTGCCGCCTGGCAAATAGTCACCAGGCGGCAATTATAATTAATTCTAACTTCACATCAATTAGTAATCACACTTCTTTTAGTCCTGAGCCCTTTCAGAAATTCAGCGGCGCTTTCAAATGAATCATACACAACCGGTATTACAACCATGGTAAGAAATGTCGATGCTGTCATCCCGCCGATAACCGCGATCGCTAAAGGAGAAAACTTTTCCGCGCCAAGCGCCAGTTCCATCGCCAGCGGTGTCATACCGATAATCGTTGACAACGACGTCATCATGATCGGGCGGAAACGGGCCGCAACGGATTCAACAATCGCTTCCCTTCTTTCGGCTCCATCCTCACGGCGTTGCCTGATAAAGTCGAGCAGAATTATGGAATTGTTCACAACGATGCCCACAAGGAGAATCATCGCCACCATCACAATCATCGACACGGTCTTGCCTCCAATCCAGAGAGCAATGGCCACTCCGATCAAACTCAGCGGAACCGACATCATCACTGTCACCGGATGAATAAATGACCGGAACTGAGCGACAAGAAGCAGGTAAATGGCTATTAGCGCCATCATCATTGCCCCCGTGAGCTCACTTTTGGCTTCTCCTAAATCCTTGTCTTCGCCTGAAAGTCCAACCTTGTAACCGTTCGGGACATTGATTTTTGAAATTTCTTTGGCAACGTCAGCGGTCACAAAATTCAATGCGCGATTCTGGTGCAGAGCGAGAATATCGAGTGTTGGCTCCAGGTTTTCGGTTGTTACCAATCCCTGTACCATAATTTCTTTACCGTTTACGATACTGCCCATCGGTACTACCTGTCCATCCGTGGAGGAGATCGTACGGACTTCATAGGCGTCTTTTTCACGCTGACGAAATGGTATGTCGTATCTGACACGAATAGGTGTATCATCTCCCTGCATATCCCGGAACGTCCCTGCATTCATTCCATCTAGAGAACGAACCAATTCATTGGCCGCGCTGACCGGAGTCATCCCCATCTCACGGGCGCGTTCAGTATCGATTGAAAGTTCGATGCTTTTCTGGTCGATACGCCACTCACGATATGGATTTACCACCCCGGGTATCGGTCTGATGATTCTCATGACTTCATCACCTAAAGCATTGAGGACTAAAGGATCTTCTCCTTTTACACTGACCATAATGGATGCAGCCGTTGTGGATTTAGCCGTCGCGCCTGATTCCCTTACCACAACATTCTGTAGTCCCGGAATCTTCCATATTTTCTCCCTGAGACGATCCTGGATTTCCCAAATCGATTCATCACGCTGAGTCCGGGGTGTTAATGTCAACGTAATATATCCCTGTGTTGGTCCCTGTACACCACCACCACCAAAAGAATGCATACCCGGTTCAAATCCCATTTGATTGGAGATCAGAATTACTTCGGGTTCCTGAATAATGATCGCTTCCACCTGCTCCATTATTTTTCCGGTTTCTGTAAGAGATGTACCCGAAGTCGTTTCTATGGTAATATTGGTCGTGCCGGCATCCATTTTCGGCAGTAACTCCATACCAATATATTTTAACAGCATGAGTGAACCTGCAAACAAGATGGTCACACTTAAAAACACTAACCACCTTTTGTTCAGTGATTTGGAAAGCAAAGTGGTATAAAAATCACGGACTTTATCCATCACACGATTCCATGGCGCTGAAATTTTTTCCGAAAATTTTTCAACTTTACCGCCGTCTCTGCTCACCAATGCCGTAAGAATAGGTACCAGAGACAGTGCGACGAGCAATGAGGAAATAAAAGCAATGATCATCGTTGCCGCCAAAGGCCCGAATGTTTTTCCTATGAAACCATACAAAAAGAGGAGCGGGAAAAGAACGATTAATGTCGTTAAATTTCCTGCGACGACAGCAAACTGAATTTCCTTTGCACCCTCTGCGGCCGCCTGGGCCGCTGATATTTTCCTTTCCCGGTAATGTCTTGTAATATTCTCCAGCACAACAACCGAAGCATCCACCACCATACCAACCGCCAGAATGATCGCCGACAACGTAACAAGGTCTAATTGTACGTTGAATACTTTCATTCCCGCGAATGTAAGCAGAAAGGTCATGGGCATGGAAACGGCAACTACGAGACCTCTGCTTAAACTTCCAAGAAAAAGAAATATTATGATGGCAGCCAGAAAAATAGCCTGCCATACACCGCTGAGCATATTATCCACAATCATCTGCGTAAACGAAGCATCTTCCTTGGCAACGATCATTTCAATTTCCGGATGACGCTCATTTAACTCTTTAAACTTTTTTTGAGCACGCAGGACAACATCAACGGTATTTGCATTATCCTGTTTAAAAACCTGCATAGCAACCGCTTCTTTGCCATTCACCCTAAACAGAGAGAGATCTTCACCGGATCCCTGCTCAACTTTTGCGATATCGCCTATCAATATACGCTTCCCGGTCGGAGTAGTGATCGGAATCTTTTCAATTTCGGTCATATTCTGACTTTGTTCATTCACACGGAAAGTATACTGCAATCCTTCACTCTTGATCTTACCGGCAGGCACACTCACATTATGACTGCGAATCGCGCTAACCACCATGCCAAGATTCAGCCTGTGAGCTTCAAGACGGTCTCTGTTAACTCTAATAGATATTTCAGGCTGGTAGCCTCCAAACACATCCACGACGGAAACCCCGCGCACACGCTGAAGCTCCGGAGCCAGCACATCTTCCGCCAGCCTGCGAACATCAACCAGATTTTCACTTATCAAACCCATACTCAGAACGGGGGCATCACTGGTTGAGATTTTCATAATCTGAGGTTCATCGATCTCTTTTGGCAGTTTTCCCCGGATTCTGGTGATGGCATTCTGAACATCAACCGCCGCGATATCGACATCCGTGTCGTAGGTAAATTCCACTTCTACCAGGGATAAACCATCCTGCGAAGTAGAAGTCACCTTATATACCCCCTCCAGGGTCGCGGCTTCTGTTTCAATCGGATCAGATACAAGATCCGCCACATCCTCCGCCGCGGCACCTGCATAAGGTGTCAGAACATTGACCAGCGGCGGTGAAGTATCCGGAAACAACTGAATTGGCAGAGTGTAATACGCAACTGTACCAAATATCAGCACAGCAATGGAAAGCGCGTATATCGTATATTTATTTTTTAACGAAAATTCTGGAAGGCTCATCTTTGCACCTCCTCTAATTCAACGGTAAACACCTTCACACTATCTTTTAATGAGCCAAGATTTGATATTGCCACCGATTCGGTTCCCATCCCGTCTATAGAAACAGCTATCCATCCGCCCTGCTCTATTCCAAGCTTCACATCCCTGCGGAACGCCTGCCCGTCGCTAATGATATACAGATGAGGATTTTTGTCACGACTCGCGATTGCCTGCACCGGGACAACTAAGGCACCTTTACTGGAATCAAGAATGTAATCCACCCTGAGCGAAGCTCCCTTACGTAAAATTTGATCATCATTTTTACGTATCGGCGTTTTCACAATGAATGCTCTTGACATGCCGCTGGAAACCGGTGAAACTTCTGAAACTTTTGTTTCATATTTTGTACCGCTGTTTTCAGTTACCAGGGCTGTGATTCCTTCACGAATTCCCCTGTGAAGATCTTCTTCTACCACCTCGGCATGCAGTTCAAGCTTATTGTTCCCTAAGAGTAATATTGGCTGACCCGGCATTACATTTTGTCCCGGTTCAACAAGCCAGTCTAAGACTTCACCGTTAATGGGAGATCTTTCGATTGTTTTTTCAAGACGTGATTTTGCTTCGGTATAGGCCGCATTGGCCGCAAGATAAGCTCTCTTACTGGATTCACCCTCTTCCTGAGGTATGGCTTTTGCTTCCACCAACCTTTTATCCGCCTCATGTCTTCTTGACCAGTAATCAAAATCAGCTTTTGTCCGTTCAACCACGGCTTCCAGATCGGGAGCATATATCTTTGCGATCAAATCACCTTTTCGAATTCGCGCTCCTTCGGAATACTGCAGGGAACCAATAGTACCCTGAACCTGAGCAATCACCTTAACTTCACTTTCTGAATGAATCGTACCCATATAAGAAAGTACTTTATCCATATCTTTATGCATCGGTTTAATCACTCTGACCGCGACAGGAGGGTGGGTGACTTCAGAATTTTCCTTGCTGCAGCCGCTTAATAAAACAGTTATAATTATTAATATTGTCATCATTAATTTGATTCGCCAGTTCATCAAGATTTTCATGACTCACTCCCTAATAACATTTTTACATTTTCCACATTTAATGTTCCAGCGGTAGAATGATAATCCAGGATGGCCATCAATTCCGCGTATATCAATTCTTTTTCCTGCATTTGTAAATCCAATAATTCTGTTTCCTGTGTCAGCAGTTCGCTGAGCGAGATCCTGCCGGTTTCATAAATTTTTCTTTGAGCAGTGACGGATGTCAGCTTATGCTCAACTGCTTTTGATAAATATTGTCTTCTCACCTTCGCGCTTTTCCAGCGGTCATAGGCAATTTTCAACAAAGCGGTTTGGGTCTGTTGAGCCGCTTTCAAATTTTCTTCTGCAGAAACCGTATATGCTTTTGCCGATTTTACCTTTGCAATTCTGCTGCCGCCTTCAAAAAGAGGCACGCTAAGCGTAATACCCGCTACCCATTCATCTGAAAAATCAATTTCTGACGGTGAGTAATAGTTATAAGCCGCAAATCCGCCTATCTCGGGCAGGAAACTCCTTTTGGCAAGTGAAAGCATGGCCTCAGATTTACCCAACTGAGCATGCGCGCGACGTACTTCAGGACCGGCATAATCGGAATAAATTAAACTGGTATCCGGTAAGAGCATTGCCAATGCAACATTTTCCGATGAATGGCTTTTCATATCCGTGAGAAAAGGCTTAACCGGGTCATGTCCGCCAACAAGCTGGCCCAGATTTACATTCAGTTCGTATCCCCTCGACTCGATTTCAAGACTATCAGCCTGAACAGATTCCAGTGAAGCCTGTAACAGAGCGATATCGGAATACGAAACCCTGCCCTCGTCAAGAAGCAGCTTAAATTCATTGTATCTTTGTCTCAATATCTCCAGATGAGCGCCAACCAGAGCTTCTTTGTCATTTAATTCCTGGGCGTTGATATATACACCCGCGACACTGTGAATGATGTTCAGTCTAACCGACTCTTCATTGATATCCCGCTCCCTGGCTCCTGCCCTGGCGGCATTTGTTTCAGCTAATGTTCTTCCGCCGCTGAATAAGGACATGGACAATTCAACAGATGCTTTATATATTTCATCATCCAGTTCCGGAAATCTTCCGGCCTCATGAATCGGTGTAACGGTGCTCGGTTTTTCATAGTGCGTATATCCCGCATTCGCTCTCAGCTTCGGCAAAAACCCGCTTTTCGCGTCCCAAACATCCGCATGCGCTGCCCTGCTCATCCCTTTCGCAGAGCCATAATAAGGATTCAGTTCCAACGCCTGATCAAGCGCTGTTGATAGATTCATTCCATTCGGGGTGTCGGATGCGCTCAGCGCACCGGTAGAAGCAAAAATAATTGCAGCTCCCGCAATCACTGTTCTAATCGTTCGATTCTTCCGTACCATATTACCCTCTTAATCGTTTATATTTTTAATCTGAAATGATTGATAAATTTATATTAGTTATCGTTCACTAACAAATATAGGATAGATGTTTTCATTTGTCAATACCCTTTTCTAATTTTTTTAACAAATTAATTATTATAACAATTGGTTTAATAAAAAAATAAAAGAAATTCTAATTTGTATCTCTATATATATCAATATCTTATAACATTTTTATCTAAATTTAGCGCCCGTAAAATACTTCACCGACAAGATGCTGCCGGCACCTGGCTAAACGCATTTTAAAAACCGGAAAATATCAACTCAATATTTTTTTAGATATAAACAGCTACAAGTTCGTAGAATATAGGTTATTCAGTTGAAATATACAATCAGGTTTTTAATATATTTTCAGGCAATCTTTTTCTGTAATTATATTTTTTTTTACAGAAAATGATCATACGATTAATAAAATGAGATGTTCCGATTATTATTTTTAGTTTATACTACTTTTGATTAAATTATGACTTTTTATTAATCGTTCAGGCTCCGGAGACGATTTGATCATTCCCGGAGGCAAGAAGAGGGACAAATGAGCGAGAACAGCCCGGAAACACATTATTCTCATCTTTTTTTTAATAAAAATCTCCAGGTCATTTATTCGGTTACCCTGATCGCCGTGATGGGTGTCGCCAGTATCACTCCGGCCTTTCCCAGGATAATCGGGTATTTTAACATCTCTTCCCACCAGATCGGATTGCTAATAACCGTTTTTACCTTCCCCGGAATTATTCTTGCCCCTGTTTTTGGTATTTTAGCGGACCGGCTGGGCAGAAAAAAAATACTTATCCCTTCTCTTTTTTTGTTCGGGATCTCCGGATTTAGCTGCGCTTTTATCAGCGATTTTAATTTGCTCCTTCTAATGAGAACAATTCAGGGAATGGGAGCCGCGTCTCTTGGCGCTCTTAATGTTACGCTCATTGGTGATTTATTTACGGGAAAAGACCGGTCTGCGGCGATGGGCTATAACGCCAGTGTTCTTAGCATCGGTACAGCGTCATATCCGGCAATCGGAGGAGCGTTGGCCCTGTTTGGATGGAATTATCCTTTCATCCTTCCGGTTCTCGCGATTCCCGTTGGACTGCTTGTGATATTTGGTTTAAATAATCCCGAACCAAAACGATCCCAATCGTTTAATGATTATTTGTCCAGTGTTCTTAAGAGTGTAAGAAAGAAGCAGGTGCTGATCCTGTTTATACTTAGTGTTATCACTTTTATTCTAATTTATGGATCGTATCTGACTTACTATCCGCTTCTGATTTCTTTTAAATTTAAAGCATCTTCCCTTGTTATCGGAATTATTATGTCCGTAATGTCTGTCAGCACAGCCGTTACATCGTCTCAACTCGGGAAACTCACAAAAAAATATTCTGAAAAACATCTTATAAAGGTGGCTTTCATCCTGTATACTCTGGCGCTTTTTTCTATCCCGTATATATCGAATATATATCTGTTATTAATACCCACCATCATATTTGGCATCGCGCAAGGTTTAAATCTGCCCGGTATTCAGACATTGCTTGCCGGTCTGGCCCCTATTGAGCACCGCGCGGCATTTATGTCCATTAACGGCATGGTCCTTCGTCTCGGTCAGACAACCGGTCCTCTTTTGATCGGCGTTTTTTTTAGCATTTGGGGTATCGATGCGGCTTATTTTAGCGGCGCGGGACTGGCATTTATCACTTTTATAATGACAATATTTCTGCTTTAATTAATTTCTTCAACAAAATTCAAGGTGATAAAATCATGGACATTACTACTTAACGATTCGCCAAAAAATAATTTTTAGGAAACCGGCTTTTTTTTATAAAAACCTGATGATTTATCAAAAATATACTTAAATTGTGTACCGACATCCCGGAAATTGAAAACGAGAAAATATTCCAGGTTAAAATATAGTTTGAAAGTATGTTCAAAAAGAGCATCATTCAATAAGTAAGGGAATGCCCCGGGAATTTGAAAAGATCGGACATCCGGATATGCTCACCAACTGGTAAGCGCATTTTTCTGATCGACATAACGACATGTTCATAATAAATTTATTACCGGATAGATCAAAATTTTACCGGAATAGCAAAATCAGATTTTTTGACAAGTATCTTCCCGGAGGTCTTTAATGGCGACTGCAAGAAAATTCGGCACTTTTGGAGGTGTTTTTACACCTTCTATCCTGACTATTCTCGGTGTGATAATGTACCTTCGTCTCCCCTGGATACTCGGACAGGCTGGACTTTATACAACTCTCGGAATTATTCTGATTGCTCACCTTATCTCGGTAACAACAGGATTAAGTATTTCTTCAATTGCCACTGATAAAAAGGTAAAGGCAGGAGGAAATTACTATCTCTTGTCGCGCAGTCTTGGTCTGCCGATAGGAGGAACGCTGGGTATCGCTCTGTTTGTCGGACTTTCATTGAGCGTTAGTTTATACATTATCGGATTCTCAGAAAGTTTTCTTGGTTTTATAGGTATAGAAGTTACAAAGAATACAATAAGAGTAGCCGGAACCATCGCGCTTGTCAGCATTACAGCGATTACCTTAATAAGCACTTCCCTGGCAATCAAAACACAGTATATCATCATGACCGCGATGGTGCTTTCGCTTGTATCTATATTTTTTGGCGGCACTTCCTCCGCGCCGGCTCAGCCTGTACTTAATTCACTTGAAACCAGCGCCCCGCTGATGGTACTTTTTGGAATCTTTTTTCCGGCCGTGACCGGGTTTGAGGCAGGTGTTTCAATGTCAGGTGATCTGAAAGATCCTAAAAAATCAATTCCGGGCGGAACAATCACAGCCGTAGTAACAGGGCTGGTTGTTTACATGATTTTGACCATCTTTCTTGCATACCGCGTAGATGCGGAATCACTTGTGAATAATCCCAACATCCTTCTTGAAATATCATTCTTCTCCCCTCTCGTGCTTGCGGGTATCTGGGGAGCGACAATTTCATCGGCCCTCGGAAGCATCCTTGGCGCGCCCCGCATTCTTCAGGCGACATCGGTTGACAGAATCACGCCAAAGTTTTTTGAAACGGGCTACGGAAAGGAAAACGAACCGCGAAACGCGCTTTTATTTACCTTTGTTTTAGCTGAAGCGGGCATCCTTTTGGGTGAATTGAATTTAATAGCAAGAATTGTCTCCATGTTTTTTATCACCACCTATGGCTTTTTAAATTTGAGCTGCGCGATTGAAAACTGGGCCAGTAGTGACTTTCGGCCTTCATTTAAAGTACCTACGTGGATAAGCGTGATCGGTTCAGTTGCCGCTTTTTTTGTTATGATAGAACTGGATGTAATGGCTCTTGTTGTCGCATCGCTTATCCTGGGTATAATATTTATAACACTCAAAAGGAGAGAACTTACTCTTGAATCCGGTGATACATGGGAGGGAGTCTGGTCATCGATGGTTCGAACCGGTCTTCAAAAACTCAACCGCTCCGACCGTCACGTGAGAAACTGGCGCCCGAATATCATTTTATTCAGCGGCGGTACAGGCACCCGTCCGCATCTGGTGGAATTTGGACAATGGCTGGTTCATAAACGCGGAATTCTTTCCAATTTTGATCTTGTCGAGAACCCCGGGGCTAAAGCGCTATTCCCAGAAATGGGACATGATATAAAGGACAATGAAGGAGAATTCTCCGGTGTTTTCAGAAGACGTATCGAATGTCAAAATATTTATGACGGCATAGAAACCATCTCAAAGATTTACGGATTTTCCGGCATCGATCCAAATTCTATCATGATGGGCTGGGCCCGGAATTCTAAAAACCCGGCTAAATTCGCTGAATTGATAAACGAATTCAGTGTGCTTGATTATAATGTACTCATTCTTGATTATGATAAGGAAATCGGCTTCGGAAAAAAACAAAACATTGATATCTGGTGGCGTGGGGGAAGCAATAACGCCGCGCTTGCCATGACAATGGCAAAATTCCTGCTTTCCGCGGGAGAATGGCATGACGCGCGTGTCAGAATTTTGATTGTAGTCAATGACAGCGCTCTGATTAACAAAGTATATAAAAACATGAATTTAATCTTAGAAGAACAGC
>JACDJC010000093.1_pt1 | contig 115307 bp, 105 predicted proteins | sample 7454191 | NCBI WGS metagenome assembly JACDJC01 (sample SAMN14253291, study PRJNA609438) | sludge metagenome | isolation source: sludge after 25d culture with pyrite and EDTA | collected 2018-12-20 | reverse complement strand
GCAACCCTCGGCATTGACCTTGCGGCCTTTCGGTGTGGTCGGACACTTGTCGAGCGCATCAACAACGCCATCGCCATCACCATCCAGTTCGCAACCCTCGGCATTGACCTTGCGGCCTTTCGGTGTGGTCGGACACTTGTCCTTGCTGTCCTTCACGCCATCGCCATCGCCGTCACCATCCGGGCAGCCAGCATCGAGCAGCTGCTTGCCCGGGCAGCCAATGGTGCGATACAGCTCGTAGCCGATGGTATTTGTCTTGGGGCTGGCTACGTTTGAAGGGTCATAGTATTTGCCTTCGGCAGCCTGCACGCTTGTCAAGCCAGCGGAAATCATTGCGACGCCAAGTACATTGAAAACGAGGGGGGTAACACGCATGGATAAGCTCCTGTTATTGAGATTGCGTTTTGTGAAATGCCAGAAACCAATAATTCGATGAATATTGATCGACATATTCAACAATTGGTACCGAAGGCCTACAGTGCGGACCTTCGTTAACAATTTCTAGAAATGTAGCTGTATTTGGTCCTATGTGATAGTCCCAAGGATTTTGTTTATCCAGTTTTTACAATTTATTGAATGCTCAACCTGCTGAATTTCTTAAAAATTCACAACTGTATGCCCAGTTTTTCCAGCATGCCTTGCAATTGTTCGGCATCGGAAAAATGCAGTGTCAGGCGGCCGCCTTTGTGTGCCAGTTGTACCTTGGCCTCCATGCCAAGCGCTTCGGAAACAGCTTCTTCCAGACGCCGGATATCTCTTGGCACGGACTTTTTAACCGGGCGTGAAGCCGCTCCACTTTTGAGCTTGGCCACTTTGCGTTCGGCCTCTCTCACAGACAGGCCTTTTTCCTCAATTTCATGCGCCAGCTCTCGCTGCTGTCCCGCTGACAAAGGCAACAGCGCACGGGCGTGTCCCATTTCAATCAACCCCGCAGTCAACATGTCCTGCACGGGTTTTGAAAGATTGAGCAAACGCAACAAATTTGAAACCGCCGCGCGTGATTTTCCTACCGCTTGTGCAACGGCGTCGTGGGTCATTCCGAAATCCTGGATCAGCCGCTGCAAACCGTGGGCTTCGTCGATGGCATTGAGATCTTCGCGCTGGATGTTTTCAATCAGCGCCATTGCAGCCACGGCGTCTTCCGAGACTTCCTTCACCAAAACCGGCACTTCGGCAAGACCCGCGCGTTGGGCTGCGCGCCAGCGGCGCTCCCCTGCGATGATTTCGAACTGCTTGCCATCGGCACGAACGAGTATCGGCTGCATGAGCCCTTGGGCACGGATGGATTCTGCCAGCTCATCCAGCGCGGTCTCGTCCATGTGGGTGCGCGGCTGATAGCGGCCGGGCCGCAATTGCGAAATCGCCAGAATGCGCAGTCCGCCATTTTCGCCGCTGCCGCCGGAATCGCCCCCCAGCAAGGCATCAAGCCCGCGGCCAAGCCCTTTCATTTTTGCCATTGTTTACCCCCTGTACCTTGAATACGTTATTGGCTTAAGCCGCGCCAACCGCTATGCCATAGCGGTCGAGCAACTCCCTGGTCAAATCGAGGTAGGCTTGCGCCCCCCTCGATGCGCGGTCGTAAACCACGCCGGGCAAACCATGACTGGGCGCCTCGGCCAGACGGATGTTGCGCGGGATGACGGTGTTGAACACCTTGTCGCCGAAATGACTCTTGAGTTCGGCTGCAACCTGTTGCGCAAGCGTCGACCGTGGGTCATACATGACGCGAAGCAGGCCTTCAATTTCAATGCCGGGATTGAGCTTCTGCTTGACCTTCTTGATGGTGGCGACCAGATCGGTCAACCCTTCCAGAGCATAGTATTCACACTGCATGGGAATCAGCACGGCATGGGCCGCGGCGAGGGCGTTCACCGTCAGCAAATTAAGCGTGGGCGCGCAGTCGATGAGGATGAAGTCGTACTCCTGCGCCACCCGCACCAGCTCGGCCTTGAGGCGGAATTCGCGCTTGTCGAGATCGACCATTTCCACTTCGCCACCCGCCAGTTCACGGTTGGCCGGTACGACATCAAACCCGCCCTGTTCGGAACGCAGCCGGCTGGCGTAAATATCCGCCTCGCCCAGCAATACCTGATAAGCGGTTGGAAGCGCCGTGCGCTTTTCCACCCCGGCGCCCATGGTGGCGTTGCCTTGCGGATCAAGATCCACCAGCAAGACTCGCTGGCCCTGCTGGGCTAATCCGCAAGCCAGGTTGACGGCAGTGGTGGTCTTGCCCACCCCGCCTTTCTGGTTGGCAACTGCTATGATCCGGCCCATATTTTCAGTTCTCGATTTTCTTCATCACTACGGCACAACGCTCGGCATTCAGGCCGGGCACTTTCAACTGCACGATATCGACCACCCGGATGTCAACAGGCAACAGCCTGATTTCTTCTTGTGGTTTTTTTCCTTTCATCGCCACCCATTGACCGCCGGGCTTGGGCAAATGGCGAGTCAAACTCACAAAATCAGACAGGCTTGAAAAGGCGCGGGAAACGACCGTATCCGCGCCATCATTTAACACGAGCCGTTCTACCCGGCAGCCTTCAATAGTTGCGTTGGCAAGCGCTAACTCCGCCACAACCTGCCGCTGGAAAGCTGCTTTCTTGTCCACCGCCTCAACGCTGAACACCTGCCAATCCGGCCGGACAATTGCCAGGGCCAGACCCGGCAATCCCGCTCCACTGCCCACATCGGCGATTACCGGCCCTTTGACATAGGGCAGCACCGACAGACTGTCGAGCAAATGATGGGTAACCCATTCGCCCGGGTTGCGCAGCGCTGTCAGGTTGTAGACCTGGTTCCATTTGGCCATCAAGGCCAGATAGGCCAGCAGCTTTTCCTGGGCCTCAGCGCCGACCTCCAGTCCAAGCGCATTGACGCCTGCCAACAACCGTGCGGCCAGCGTCATGCGGATTTTTTCGCGTTGTCCGGCTCGGCTCTGAAACCTCGCTTGGCATACACCATCAACACGGAAATCGCTGCGGGCGTAATCCCCTGCAGGCGCGATGCCTGGCCCAGCGTCTCCGGCTTGTGCTGGTTCAGTCGCTGACGCACTTCAATCGACAGCCCGTTCAGCAGCATGTAATCAAAATCCTGCGGCAGACGGAGTTCTTCCTGATCCCTGTGTCTTGCCACCTCTTCATTTTGCCGGTCGATGTAGCCCTGGTACTGGGCCTGAATTTCAATCTGTTCGATGACCTGTGGGTCGCTCACACCCGGCGCCGCGCCGTGCAGTTGCATAATTTGTTCATAACGTACTTCTGGCCGCCGCAAAAGCTCAAACAGGTTGTATTCGCGTTCGATCGCTTTGCCCAGAATCAACTCCGCCTGGGCGGGCGGAAGGGTTTCCGGACGTACCCAGGCGGTTTTCAGCCGCTCGGATTCACGGGCGATCGCATCGCGTTTGCGATTGAAGCTGTCCCAACGGACATCGTCCACCAAACCCATCGTGCGACCGGCTTCAGTCAACCGCAAGTCGGCATTGTCTTCTCGCAGGCTGAGCCGGTATTCAGCCCGGCTGGTAAACATGCGATAGGGTTCGGATACGCCACGGGTAATCAGATCATCGACCAGCACGCCAAGATAAGCTTCGTGCCGGGCGGGATGCCAGGCGTCCTTGTCACGGGCGAAACGCGCCGCATTCAATCCAGCCAGCAGGCCCTGGGCGGCGGCTTCCTCATAGCCCGTGGTGCCATTGATCTGTCCGGCGAAAAACAGGCCCGAAATTGATTTGGTTTCCAGGCTTGCCTTCAGGTTGCGCGGATCGAAGTAGTCGTATTCGATGGCATACCCCGGACGCAGGATATGCGCGTTTCCCAGCCCCGGAATTGAATGAACAGCCGCGAGCTGGATATCGAATGGCAACGAGGTGGAAATGCCGTTTGGGTAGACCTCGTGCGTGTCCAGCCCTTCCGGCTCCAGGAAAATCTGATGGCTGGATTTATCCGCGAAGCGGTTGACCTTGTCTTCAATCGACGGGCAATAGCGCGGCCCCACGCCCTCGATCACGCCGGTAAACATGGGGGAACGATCAAAACCGGAACGAATGATGTCGTGTGTCCGCGAATTGGTATGAGTGATCCAGCACGATACCTGACGCGGATGCATGTCTCGGCTTCCCATGAAGGAAAACACCGGCTCTGGCGCATCTCCGGGCTGTTCCAAGCATAAGCTCCAGTCTATGGTACGTCCGTCGATCCGGGGCGGTGTGCCGGTTTTGAGACGGCCTGCCGGCAGATTCAGTTCACGCAGCCTGTGCGCCAACGACTTCGCAGGCGGGTCGCCCATGCGTCCCGCTTCGTAATGGGACAGCCCCACATGAATCAGTCCAGCCAGAAAAGTGCCAGAAGTCAGCACAACTGAGCGTGACTTGAATTCGATTCCCAAATGGGTTTTTACGCCAATCACCTTGTCGCCTTCAACGACCAGGTCATCGACGGCCTGCTGGAATAAAGTCAGGTTGGGCTGGTTTTCCACCCGGCCGCGTATAGCCAGTTTGTATCGCACCCGGTCAGCCTGGGCGCGGGTAGCACGCACCGCCGGGCCCTTGGAAGCATTCAGCGTGCGAAACTGAATGCCCGCCTCGTCGGTGGCAATGGCCATGGCACCGCCCAGCGCATCAACCTCCTTGACCAGATGGCCCTTGCCGATGCCGCCAATGGAAGGGTTGCAGGACATCGCACCCAGGGTTTCGATGTTATGCGTCAGCAGCAGTGTTTCCGCGCCCGTGCGCGCGGCAGCCAGCGCGGCCTCCGTGCCCGCATGGCCGCCACCAATAACAATGACATCGAAATCCTGGGGAAACTTCATGCGCGAATTCTACGCGAAAGCATTTTTCCCCGCCCCTTGTTTCACGTGAAACACACCACCCCCTTCTCTTGCCACAACGTTTCAGGCAACATGATTCCATGAACTACCCTGCAGACGCCCTGTTTCAAGCCTACCCCGTTATCAACGAACTGCCAGAGGCGGCCAGGGACAGATTGCTGGCGGCGCTGAATCCCCTTTCTCTTCCGGCCAGGACACAGGTATTTGATGAACACCAGCCCTGCGGCGGCTTTCCCTTCGTCGTTACCGGCGCCATTCGCGTCATCAAGGCGGCGCCCAACGGCCGGGAACTCCCCCTTTACAGGGTGCTGCCGGGAGAAACCTGCTTCATTACCGCCAGCTGTCTGCTGGGGCACCAGGAATACAATGCCCGCGGGGAAACCGAAATTGATACGCTGGTGCTCATGCTTCCCAAGCCGGTTTTCGAAGAAATGCTGGTACACGAGCCCTTCCGCCGATTTGTATTCCTGCTGTTTGCGGAACGGGTTGCCGACTTGATGCAACTGGTGGAGGAAGTGGCTTTCATGCGTTTGGACCAGCGTTTGGCCGCGCTGTTGCTGGGCCATGGCCGGGATATCCGCACGACCCACCAACAGCTCGCGCAGGATCTGGGAAGCGTCCGCGAAATTGTCAGCCGCCTGCTTAAGGGCTTTGAACATCGCGGCCTGGTAAAACTGGGACGCGAAACCATTGAAATCCTCGACCCGTCCGGTCTTAGGCAACTGGCAGAAACCCCTGCCCAGTAACGTTATGTGACCCGGGTTACAGACCCGGTCCCTTCAGTTTGGTGAAATGTCGCTTCCTTAACCTTAACTGAAGGAGAAATCCATGAAAGCCAATGTTGGTGGAATTGATCGCGCCCTGCGTATCACTGTCGGCCTTATCCTGATTGCATTGACCCTGACCGGGACCATCGGCGTATGGGGCTGGATTGGTGTTGTGCCCCTTGCAACCGGCCTGATCGGCTGGTGTCCTGTTTATCCCCTGTTGGGCATGAGCACCTGCAAAATCAAGCACGCCAACAGCTGATTCAGTTTCTGTTTTCGCGAAGGGTGGAAGCCACGGCTACCGCCCTTTTTTTCGCACCCGGCCCATCGCCATGAAGGCAGATGGTCTGCGCCCGGATGAATAATGACCCCCCGCCCATTGGCTCGACCGGGTGACCACTGGCAATTGCCAAAGCCTGACTGGCAGCCTGGCCAGGTTCGTCTATGACCGCGCCCGGCAAATTCCGTGGCGCCAGCTGACCGTTCTGCAAATAGCGTCTGTCGGCAAAAGCTTCCTCCAGCACATCAAGCCCAGCTGATCTTGCCCAACCTGCCAAGGGCGAGCTCGCAAGGGTAATCAGCGCAAGCCCCTTCAATTCCAGCATTGCTTCGATAACAGCTTCGGCTGTTGCCCTATCCACAGCTGCCTGATTGTAAAGCGCACCATGCGGTTTCACGTGGAACAACATCATACCCAAGGAATCCGCGGTATCCAGCAGGCTCCTGGTTTGTCCGGCAACCCAGCGGGTAATGTCTTTCGGGGCGGCATTTATCGGCTTGCGGCCGAAATTGGCCGGATCAGGATAACCTGGGTGGGCGCCGGGCAGAATGCCCAGCTCCCTAACACGCATCAATGCCTCCCGCATGCTGGGCATATCGCCGGCATGTCCGCCGCAAGCAATCGATACCCGGTCCACGAGTGGCATCAATAAACTGTCGGGGCCACCTTCGCCCACATCGGCATTGAGTTCAATCAGCTTGTCCATAGCCCCTCTCACTGCCAGTCTTTTAGCGCTTCCTCGTGGCTGACCACCCGGAAGCGCAGGCTATCGCCCGGAGCAAGCTGGGCCAGCCTGGGCAAGTCCGCCGAGATGACCCCTGCAATAACCGGATAGCCGCCGGTAACTGGCCCGTCCCACCCCAAAATGATCGGCTGGCCTGACGGAGGAACCTGTATGACACCGGGCAATACGGGTTGGGAGGCAATTTCGCCTCTTCGATAATCCAGTGCAATTCCGGCAAGGCGTATCCCCACGCGGTTGGAATCCTTATGAACAACAAACATCTGATCCAGAAAACTGGCGAGCGCCGCATCAGTAAACCCGTTGAGCTGAGGTCCGGGCATTACCCGCAATTCGGACACCGGCTGTTTCCAGAATCCGGGCTGGCATTCCCAAACCTGATTGGCCGTTGAACTGCCAACCGGCAGAATGTCCCCTGCTTTCAGCGCACGCCCCTGCCAGCCGCCCCACCCGCCGGGCAGGAAAGTAGAGCGGCTGCCCAGCACCCTGGGTACATCAATACCGCCGGCCACCGCCAGATAAGTTCGTATCCCCAAATCCGTCTTGCCGAGTTTAAGTATCCCGCCGGGCCGGATTTCATGCTTTCGTCCGGGCTGCAAACCAACCCCCTCCAGGTTTGCCGCCATGTCCGCCCCGGTCAAAGCCACAAACGCGCCGTCCGGAAAACTCAATTCGGGACCCCACATGCAAAGCTCAAGACCTGCCGCATCATCCGGATTGCCTACCAAGCGGTTGGCGGCAACCAGCGAGGGCGCGTCCGCCGCGCCCCCCTCCGGTACACCCTGAGCGCGGAACCCGGACCTGCCCAGATCCATTACCAAATCCATCAACCCTGGTTTGAAAACAACCATCATGCCGAAACCAGCCTGACGCTATCGCCCGGCTGAAACAGTGCAGGAGAAGATGCCACGGGGTTGAACAGACGGGCATCCGTCCGGCCTATCAAGCGCCATCCGCCCGGCCCCTGGGCAGGATAAATCCCGCAATAAGCCCCGCCCAATGCAACGCTTCCGGCAGGAACACTTTTTCTGGGGGTCTCCAGCCGCGGGATATGCCACTCTTGCGGCAAGCCTTCCAGATAGGCAAACCCGGGCTGAAAGCCAAGAAACTTGACCACAAACTGTGTCTTGCATAGCCCTTCAATCAGGCCCGGCAGGCTTAATTCCAGTTTGTCCGCCACGTCGGGCAAATCCAGCCCATCGAATACAACACCGATTTCATGCTCGCGCCCGGGGCGGGCGGGCGTCATGTCAAAAGACTGGCTATTTATTATGTCCAGCAGGCGGGACGGCGCCTGCGTTCCCGGTTTCAATACAACCAGCAGGCTCCCGTCCGCCGGAACCAGTTCCACCACACCTGGCAAACCGGCTTCCATCAGCATGTGATAGACCGGTAGCGTCGCCTTCCCGGTTGCCAGCCGGACACCCCGATCCGTCACCCAGCGCCAGGAAATCGTTTCACGTGAAACAGTCATTTTCGTCATTTGACGCTTGTCCGGCTTTAACGTAGTTTCCGGGTGTCCGAAGGGAGAACCATGCGCATCATCACATCCGCCTTTTTTTTCCTGGCCTTGAGTTTACCCGGTTTGAGTCAGGCTGCTTTCTCAGCCATCAATCCGAAATTGACATCGTTAACGCAGGACCAGCGCCCGAAGAAAGTATTGCTCCTGCCGCCGCAAATGTTTGTCGCCGAAATGTCCGCTGGTGGCGTGATCCAGAAACAGGACGACTGGACCAGACAGGCCAATGAAAACCTTCTCGCCGCCACCGAAGCCTATGCCCGGGAAAACCGGCGCTTTGAAACGCTGCGCATGCCCGAACTGCCTGTCGAGGAAGCGGAAATCGTTGAAAGCCACATCGGCCTGTACGATCGCGTGGCGTCCGCCATTCACGCCTATGGCCAGGGAAAGGATAGCGGCTGGGAACAGAAGAAAAGCGAATGGGACTACACACTGGGCGATGGGCTGGCCTTTCTGCGCGAGAAAACCGGCGCAGATTCGGCATTGATTTTTGTCGGTGCGGACATCATTTCAACCGGCGGACGCAAAGCAGCCTTTACCGTTGGACTGCTCATTGGAATTGCCATCCCCTTGGGGCAATCTTTCATTACCGTTGGGCTGGCCGACCTTAAAACCGGTGAAATCAGCTGGCTTTCCTACGACCAAAGCATGTCCATGGATTCCCGCGAAGCCGGAGAAGTGGAAAGCCTAGTAAAGGATTTCTTTAAAACCTACCCCAATCCAGAATGATGCGCTTGCTTGGTTCCGCCCTGCTGCTGGCCGCAAGCTGCGCCATCGCGGAGGACATCGCGCCATGGCCTGGCGCCGTGGATGCTGCCGGTCTGGCACGGGAAGAAATGAATCTTTGGGCCGATGCCGAAGAGTTTGACAAAGCGCTGGTGCGCGCCGGCAAGGTCCGCAACGATCCTACGCTTAATGCCTATCTTCAGGACATCCTGGATAAGCTCTACCCGGAATTCAATGGCAGGCTGCGCGTCCGCGCGCTGGATGCGCCACACCTCAACGCCTTTGCCCTGCCCAACGGCAGCATCTATATCAATACAGGCCTTCTGGCACGATTGCAGAACGAAGCCCAGCTCGCCACTGTACTGGCGCATGAGGGTGTGCATTTCGTCCACCGCCACTCCTTCCAGCAAAGTGAACGCGTCAAGAATGCGGCCACCTTCGCGCTGGTCGTCGGCATGCTGGGCGTACCATTACTGGGGGATATCGCCGCCCTTTCCTCCATGACCGGATTTTCTCAAGAGCATGAAACCGAGGCCGACAACATCGGCTACCAGCGGCTGATCGCGGCGGGCTATTCCGCCAGGGAAGCACCCAAAACCTTTGAACACTTGATAGCCGAAATCAAGGCGCTAGAAATAAAAGAGCCGTTCTTCTTCGCAAGTCATCCTAAATTACAGGAACGTATCGACAACTTCGGCGAGCTTTCAAAAGACGCCGCCAATGGAAGGGTTGGTCTTGAGGAATTCATCCAGCACATCCGGCCGGTGCGCCTGTTTACCTTGCAGGAAGATCTGGCGGCCTATCGTTACAAGCAGCTTATTCTTGTTTTGAGCGATCCTGAACGGCGCAAGGAGTACCCGCCCGAAGCCTCGTATTTTCTGGGCGAGGCCTACCGGCTTCGTGGCAAGGAAGGCGATCTTGAGCTAGCGGAGCGCGAGTACACACTCGCGCTGGAGCTGGCGCCTGATTTCGCCCCCAGCCATCGCGCGCTTGGTCTGCTGCTGTACAAGCGCGGGGAAAAGCAACTTTCCATCCCGCTTTTCAAGCGCTACCTTGAGCTGATGCCCGAGGCCGCCGACCGGGGTTATGTGGAACACTATTTAAAGGAATCCGGCTCATGATGCGCAGGCTATTGCTTCCCTTTATGTTGACCCTGCTCATTGCCGGATGCGCACCGTGGTCTGCGGTCGATCCCAATAACCGTCTGATCAAGGTCAAGGACGATTACACGCTGGAAGCGCCCATGGGCTGGGTCAGGCGCAACTACGATGTCTTTGATATTTTCCTCTCGCGAGACGGTCCGCTGCTGAACTTCATCGCCACCGACCGCGAAAAACATGACCGGGAGCTCCCGCGAACCAAGCGCAAGACCAGCGCAGAATTGCTGCCGCAGGAAGTCGCAGAACTGGTCATCGCCGAGCAGAAAGCCGTCGATACACGCGGCAGTTTTACCGTCCTCTCCAACCAGCCCGCCAGCCTCGGCGGAAAGCCCGCCGTGCGCGTGCACACTCGCTGGAAAAACGAACGCGGCCTGCCCATTGAACGCCTTACCTATGCCCTGGTTGATCAGAAAGGGCGGCTGGCCTTTATTTTTGAGGCGCCTGGGTTGGTTTACTTCCCGAAGGCGGTCGCGGATTTCGAAGCCGCCATTAAAACCGTGGTCTTTCAGTAGATCGACTACTTTCCGATGCAAAACCGGCTGAATATTTCGCCCAGCAGATCATCCGGCGTAAATTCGCCGGTAATTTCAGACAGCGCCTCCTGAGACAGTCTGAGTTCTTCAGCCTGTAATTCCAGTTGGCCCGATATTTCCAGCGCCATGTTCAAATGCGATTGCGCGCAGCCAAGTGCAGCGAGGTGACGGCGGCGCGCCATGAATCCGCCCTCTCCCGTCGGTTGCCACCCTGCAATCCGCAGTAATTCCGCACATAACAAATCGATGCCTTCACCGGTTCTCGCCGATAGCCAAACCTCGGTTCCTGATTCACAGCGAGGGGCTTCCCCTGAAAGATCTATTTTGTTGTGGACCGTAATGCGGGTAATCCCGGCAGGCAGTTTATCGATGATCTTCAGCTCTGCTTCACCCAATCCGTGCTGGCTATCCACCAGCAGTAGCGCGATGCCAGCCTTTTCCACCGCTGTCCAGGTGCGGGCAATGCCCATCTGTTCGACTGTGTCCGTGGTCTCGCGCAGGCCCGCTGTGTCGATGAGATGAAAACTCACGCCAGAAACCTGAATTTCCTGTCGTAGCGCATCTCGCGTTGTACCCGCGACATCTGTCACGATGGCGATTTCTTCCCCTGCCAGTGCGTTCATCAGGCTGGATTTTCCCACATTGGGCTGGCCGATCAATGCGACATGCACGCCTTCGCGCAATAATGCACCCTGTTTTGCGGCAGCCAGCACACCGGCCAGCTCTTCCAGCGTGACGTCGATACCTTTGCGGACTTTTTCCCTTTCCGCTTCGACGATGTCTTCTTCTTCGGGAAAATCGAGACTCGCCTCCACGCGCATGCGCAGTTCGGTCAGGCGGGTTTGCATGATTTGAATCCGGCGCGAAAATTCGCCTGACAGGGATTGCAATGCGGAACGAGCCGCCTCGATGGACGAGGCATCGATCAGATCGGCCACGCTTTCGGCCTGCGCCAGATCCAGCTTGCCGTTAAGAAACGCCCGCTGGGTAAATTCTCCGGGCATGGCCAGTCTCGCGCCAAGCTCAAGACAGCGATTGAGCAGCGCCTGCATCACTGCCGGACCGCCATGGCCTTGCAGCTCCAGTACGTGTTCACCGGTAAAGGAATGCGGCGCGGAAAAATACAGGGCTATGCCCTGATCGATGGACTGGCCGCTGGCGTCCAGAAAGCTTGTGTAGGTGGCGTAGCGCGGTCTGGGCAACCTGCCAATCAGCCCCCCGGCAACGGATTCCAGATTGTTGCCCGAAATGCGCACTACGCCAATGCCGCCGCGCCCGGGCGGCGTGGCGATGGCACAAATTACTTCCGAATTATTTTTTTGCATGGGTAGCCGCACTACCCGAATCGAACTTCTTGTTCATGTACCACTGCTGGGCAATGGACAAGATGTTGTTGACCAGCCAGTACAACACCAGGCCGGAGGCGAAGAAAATGAACATCACGCTGAAGACGATGGGCATGGCCATCATGACCTTGGCCTGGATGGGATCAGGCGGCGTGGGGTTGAGCTTGACCTGGATAATGGACGTGATGCCCATCAGCACCGGCAGCACATAAAACGGATCGGGCGCGGACAGATCGGTAATCCAGCCCATCCAAGGTGCGCCGCGCATTTCCACTGCGGCAATCAGCACATAGTACAGCGCAATGAAAATCGGAATCTGCATCAGGATCGGCATGCAGCCGCCAAGCGGATTGACCTTTTCCTTCTTGTACATGTCGGCCATGGCCTGATGCAGTTTCTGGCGGTCGTCTCCGTACATCTCTTTCATCTTCTGCAGCTTGGGGCCCAGCGCGCGCATCTGCGCCATCCCCTTGTAGCCCGATGCCGACAAGGGAAACAGCGCCAGTTTCAGGAGCACGGTAAAGATCACGATGGCCCAGCCCCAGTTGCCGACAAAAGCATGAATCTTTTCCAGCACCCAGAACATGGGTGCCGCCAGCGGGGTCAGCCAGCCATAGTCGCGGGTCAGATCCAGTCCGGGCGCTGCGGCTTCCAGGTTTTTCTGGATCTGCGGACCGATATACAAAGCCGAATTCAGCGTAATCGTCTGTCCGGGCGCAAGCGTGCCATAGGGTTGCTTGTACCCTGCCGAGAACAAGTCTTCACTCAATTTTTCCGTGTAATACGTACGATCCGTGCCGGTCTTTGGCAGCCAGGCTGCGACAAAGTGATGTTGCAGCATGCCGACCCAGCCGTCCTTGGCCAATTTCTGAAATTCCGCATCGCCATCGGCAATGTCTTCAAACTTGATCTTCTGAAACTTGGCTGCATCCGTGTATACCGCCGGGCCGGTAAAGGTATACATGAATTTTGACTCGCCCACGGGCGGCTGGCCATGTCGCACCAGTTGGCCATACCGCTCCAGTTGAACTGGCTGCGAGCCCGAATTGGTAATTTTTTCCGTGACGTTGACCTGATAGCTTCCACGATGGAAAACATAGGTTTTTTCCACGCTCACGCCGTTTTCCGGGTTGGTCCAGGTCAACGGTATACTCAACGACTCGCCGCTCAACTTGTATGTGCCCGGCGCCAGCTGGAATACATCCTTGTGCGTCGGCAAACCCCACAGCAGACCGCTTTGCACGACATACGGGCGATCAGCCTTGTCCTGCAATAAAACCAGGGTCCTTTTCGAATCATCGACCTCGTGGTAACCGGTCAGCTCCAGCCTGCGCAGATCGCCGCCATTGGCATCGATTTCCACGCGCATCACGCCTGTCTCGACGATGGCCCGTGCACCAGCGGTAATTCCCGTCGATTGCGGCGCCTGCTGGTCAGGCTGCTGCACAGCCTGCGTGCCCTGGGTGGCTGCCGGAACGCCAGAGGCTGCCTGTTGCACGGGTGCGGGTGTTTCCTGCGGCGGCGGTAAATCCTTGGCCTGCCATGCTTCCCACAACAACAAGAGGGAAAATGAAAACACTACGAAAAGTATCAGGCGTTGATTGTCCATGTTTATGATTTCGACCTTAGTGTGGCGACTATCGTATCTTGATTCTATTAAGGAACCGGGTCATGTCCGCCCGGGCAGCCCGGCCTGCAGCGGCTAATGCGTCTTATCGCAAGCCAGCCGCCTTTAATCGCACCGTGTTTGCGCAAAGCTTCCAGCGTGTACTCGGAACAGCTAGGCAGATAGCGGCAACTGGGCGGCAACAAAGGGCTGATCAAGCTTTGATAGCCCTTTACCAGCCAGATCAGGATTTGCCGCATTTGGCTGCCGCGCTGACAAATGCCGCCTGCAAATCTTCGGCGATCGAACCTTCCCCGAATTTGATGTACGGTCTGACAACCAGGTCCAGCGCGGGTAGCGCACCAGACGATAGCCTGAAGGTTTCCCGGATCAGCCGCCGCATATGGTTGCGGTCCACCGCCCGGGCAAACAGGCGTTTGGACACAATCATGCCCAGTCGCGCATGGCCCAGTTCATTGGGCCGACCCATGACCTGAAAGCAACGTGAGCGCACCGCGCACCGGTACGCCATCACCGCTTCAAACTCCGCCGCCTGCAACAAGCGCTGGTTGCGGGAAAACGTTTGACCCGCAGACAATCGAAATACTTAAACTGCCAGGCGATGACGGCCCTTGGCGCGACGTGCATTAATGACGGCGCGGCCGCCACGAGTCTTCATGCGGACCAGAAAACCATGAGTACGCTTGCGGCGGGTAACGGAAGGCTGATAGGTACGTTTCATTTTTTACTGCCTTTTCACAAAGAGCGGGCCAAAAAAGCCCTGAAAAAACCGCTTATTAGACGCGTTTACCCCCCTCTCTGTCAAGGCATGGACTTCTTTGAAGGTTCTCGCCGTCCTGTGGATAAGTGAGCCCGATAGGAGTAAAATTCCACTTCTAATAAGCGTCATATTCTAATGGTCTCCGCCTCCCCTACGTCATTTGATTCCTTCTGGGAAAACTGCCTGGCCCGCCTGCGTACAGAACTGACGCCGCAGCAGTTCAATACGTGGATCAAGCCGCTTTCCTGCCAGGAAAACGAGGGGGCATTAAAAATTTCGGCACCTAACCGTTTTGTGCTCGACTGGATCCGCGACAAATTTTCCGTCCGTCTGGAGGAGTGGGCGCTGGATTACTTTGGCTCAACCAAACTCTTTGAGTTTTCCCTGCTTCCCCGACCCGCCAGCCATCAAACTGTCGCTTATGCAGCTTCGCCTGCAGCGGCTTTACCCAGCACCCCGGCAGCAGATAACAGCTCGCCCGGCATGCGCATCAACCCGCAATTCACGTTTGATACGTTTGTCAGCGGTCGTGCCAACCAGCTGGCGCGAGCGGCCGCGCTGCAAGTGGCGGAAAACGCCGGTGTCGCCTACAACCCGCTATTTATTTATGGCGGTGTCGGCCTGGGCAAGACCCATTTACTCCAGGCCATCGGCAACCAGATCCGTATCCTGAATCCTGCGGCCCGCATCAGCTACATTCACGCCAACGATTATGTAAACGATATGGTTAAAGCCTATCGACACCGCAATTTCGAGGATTTCAAGAAGCATTATCTGACCCTGGATGTGCTGCTGATCGATGACATCCAGTTCTTTGCTCAAAAAGATCGCACTCAGGAAGAATTCTTTTATGTCTTCAACGGGCTGATCGAAAACAAGAAGCAGATCGTCATCACCAGCGACACGTTTCCCAAGGAATTGTCAGGCATCGAAGACCGCCTGAAATCCCGCTTTGCCTGGGGCCTGACTGTCGCCATCGAACCGCCGGAACTGGAAATGCGGGTCGCCATCCTGCAAAAGAAAGCTCAGGCCGACGACATCAAGCTGGATGAGAATGTTGCGTTTTTCATCGCCAAGCAGGTGCGCTCGAATGTGCGCGAGCTTGAAGGCGCGCTCAAGCGCGTGGTGGCCTATGCGCGATTTACCGAAAAGCCCATGACGCTTGATTTGGTCAAGGATGCCCTGCGCGACCTGATCGCCTCGGCTCACAAGCAGGTTTCGATTGAAAACATCCAGAAAACCGTGGCCGATTTCTACAAGATAAAAGTCGCGGACATGTTTTCCAAAAAACGCACCCGCAACCTGGCGCGCCCCCGCCAGATTGCCATGGCGCTGGCCAAGGAACTCACTCACCTTTCCCTGCCGGAAATTGGTGACTCATTCGGCGGCCGCGATCACACAACGGTTTTGCACGCCTGCCGCAAGGTTGCCGAACTGCGCGAGCAGGAACAGGACATCAGCCGTGACTATCTGGTGTTGCTGCAAACACTAACCAGTTAGCGGATTGGGTATAAACATGAATAAGTTTTCGAACTTTCAAGCAAACAGCAAAAGTGTCCACATTCGTCCACAGACACCCCATTCTTATCCACTGGCTTTAACAACCGGGAACGCCGTCTCATGCCTGGCCGTGATCGGGTTATCCCCGGATTTCCTGTCCACCAAACAATGAACACAAGGAATATATAAATGGTACTACTGGAAACAGAACGCAACAGTCTGCTTACCCCGCTAGCCGCCACAGTCGGGGTCGTGGAAAAGCGCCATACCCTGCCCATTCTTTCCAATGTTCTATTACAGCGCCAGAACGGCCGCCTCTCGTTGCTGGCAACTGATCTGGAATTGCAGGTCAGTACGGCACTGGAAGGCAAGCCCGGCGATGATTTCTCGATTACCGTCGCGGCACGCAAACTGTTTGATATCGTGCGCGCCCTGCCGGACGATGCCAAGGTCAAGCTCGACAGCAAGGATAGCCAGCTCGAGGTCAAGGCCGGCAAATCCAAGTTCACGCTGCAAACCCTGCCCGCGGCGGATTTCCCTCGCATGGAAACGGGCGCGGGCGTGGCGGGAGAAGTCACGCTGCCACAAAAGACGCTCAAGCACCAACTGCAACTGGTGCAGTTTGCCATGGCGCAGCAGGACATCCGTTATTACCTGAATGGCATGTTGCTGGTACTGGATGGAACCACGCTGAGAGTGGTTGCGACAGACGGCCATCGTCTGTCTCTGGCGGAAACCAAACTGGAAAAAGCCGGCCCGCAGAAGGATGTCATCATCCCGCGCAAGACCGTCATCGAACTGACCAAGCTACTGCAGGAAACCGAAGATCCGGTCACGCTAAGAGTTGGCGAAAACCAGGTCACGATCGAACTGGGCGGAACCCAGCTGGTATCCAAAATCGTCGATGGCAAGTTTCCGGATTACCAGCGCGTGGTGCCTGTTGGGCATGACAAGAACCTTGTCGTCAACCGGCAAACCGCCAGCCAGGCATTGCAACGCGCGGCCATTCTTTCCAATGAAAAATTTCGCGGTGTGCGGCTGGTGATGGGCGCGAATTCGCTCAATGTGGTGTGCAACAACAACGAGCAGGAAGAAGCGCAGGAAGAGATCGAAGCCAAATACGATTCAGAACCGCTCGACATCGGTTTCAACGTCACCTATCTGCAGGACGGTCTGAATGCCTTGTCATCGGAGGAAGTCACCCTGTCGTTCTCCGATCCCAACAGCAGCATGCTGGTGACATCGGATAAGGAGCCCGGCTTCAAATATGTCGTCATGCCGATGCGCATATAAAAAATTCTTCTTCACCTTCACCTGCCCTCCGGGCACCCTCTCCTGACGGGAGAGGGGAAAGCTAGTCAACCTAGGAAGTAAACATGGCAGACCAATACGACGAAGACAGTATCCAGCAACTTGAAGGCCTGGAGGCGGTACGCAAGCGCCCCGGCATGTACATCGGCGATACCTCCGATGGCACCGGCCTGCATCACATGGTGTTCGAAGTGCTGGATAACGCCATCGACGAAGCCCTGGCGGGCCATTGCGATGACATCAAGGTCATTATCCATCCGGATAATTCCATTTCCATTTCCGATAATGGGCGCGGCATCCCGGTCGGCATCAAGTTCGACGACAAGCACGAACCGAAGCGCTCGGCTGCGGAAATTGTCATGACCGTGCTGCATGCCGGCGGCAAGTTCAACCAGAACAGCTACAAGGTTTCCGGCGGCCTGCATGGCGTGGGCGTGTCCTGCGTCAACGGCCTGTCCAAATGGCTGAAGCTGATCGTGCGCCGCGAAGGCAAGAAATACGCCATGGAATTTCATCGCGGCAAGGTGGAAGACCGTGAAATCGAAAAACAGAATGGCGTTGAAGTATCCCCGATGAAGGTGGTTGGCGAAACCAAAAACCGTGGCACCGAAGTCCACTTCCTGGCTGACGAGGAAATCTTCGGCAAGGTCGAATTTCACTTCGACATTCTGGCCAAGCGCATCCGCGAACTGTCCTTCCTCAATAATGGCGTCAAGATTGAGCTTCATGATCACCGCGACGGCAAAACGGAAAATTTCGCGCATTCCGGCGGTGTAAAAGGCTTTGTCGAATACATGAACAAGGCCAAGACCACCCTGCATCCAAAAATTTTCCACGCTGTCGGCGAAAAGGAAGGCATGACGGTTGAAGTCGCCATGCAGTGGAACGACAGCTATTCCGAGACCGTGCAGTGTTTCACCAATAACATTCCGCAGCGCGATGGCGGTACGCATCTCACCGGCCTGCGCACGGCGATGACCCGGGTCATCAACAAGTACATCGAAGACAGCGAACTGGCGAAAAAGGCCAAGGTGGAAACCAGTGGCGACGACATGCGCGAAGGCCTGACCTGTGTGTTGTCAGTGAAAGTACCGGAACCCAAATTCTCCAGCCAGACCAAGGACAAGCTGGTGTCGTCCGAAGTGCAGCCTGTGGTGTCCGAAGTTGTGGGGCAAAAACTCACCGAGTTTTTGCAGGAAAACCCCATCGACGCCAAAATCATCTGCGGCAAGATCGTGGAAGCGGCGCGCGCGCGCGAAGCTGCGCGCAAGGCTCGCGAAATGACGCGCCGCAAGGGTGTGCTGGATGGCGTAGGCCTGCCTGGCAAGCTGGCCGACTGCCAGGAAAAAGATCCGGCCCTGTCGGAAATCTACATCGTCGAGGGCGATTCCGCTGGCGGCTCCGCCAAGCAGGGCCGCGACCGCAAGTTCCAGGCCATCCTGCCGCTGCGCGGCAAGGTGCTCAACGTGGAAAAGGCACGTTTCGACAAGCTGATTTCATCTGAACAAATTGTCACGCTCGTCACCGCACTGGGCACCGGCATCGGCGCCAACGATTTTAACATCGAAAAACTCCGCTACCACCGCATTATCATCATGACCGACGCGGACGTGGACGGTGCGCATATCCGCACCCTGCTGCTGACCCTGTTCTACCGGCAACTGCCAGAACTGGTCGAGCGCGGCCACATCTACATTGCCCAGCCGCCGCTCTACAAGGTCAAGTCCGGCAAGAAAGAGCAGTACCTGAAGGACGAACACGCGTTGAAGGAATTCCTGCTCAGCCAGGCGCTCAGCGATGCCGCCATCATTCCCGGCGAAGGCGCCGCGCCCATCATGGGCGAATCGCTGGAAAACCTGTCGCGCGAATACTTCCTGGCCGAGGCCGTCATCGACCGCCTTACCCGCATCCTGCCCGAAGAAGTGCTGCACGCCCTTATGCATACGCCCGCCTTGTCGCTGGCCGATGCCACCCAGGCCATGATGGCCGAAGCAGCGGTTGCCGCGCAGATCGACGGCAGTATCTACACTGTCGAAACCGAATTCGTGCCGGAAACAGAAATGCACCGGCTCAAGATCACCCGCCATTTGCATGGCAACGTCATCGTCAACTTCCTAGAAGAAGACCTGCTCGAGTCCGGCGACTACGCCCAACTGCGAAAAACCGGCGAGCTGCTGCAAGGCCTCATCGGCACGGGTGCCAGCGTGTCGCGCGGCGAAAAAACTGCCGGCGTGGCAAGCTTCAAGGAAGCCATGGACTGGCTGCTCAACGAAGTAAAACGCAACATGGGCATCCAGCGTTACAAGGGACTGGGCGAAATGAACCCCGAGCAACTGTGGGAAACCACCATGGACCCCAAGGTACGCCGCCTGATGAAAGTTCGCATCGAAGACGCCATTTCCTCCGACGCCATCTTCACCACTCTCATGGGCGACGAAGTCGAACCTCGCCGCGCGTTTATTGAAACCAATGCGCTGGGGGTGAGGAATTTGGATGTTTGATTTTCAGATTAATTGAGCAAGCATCCTTCAGACCGCCAAGTACTTGAATGCATCTATGAGATGTATCAATCTTCTTATCCAGGAGCTCCTTTAGCAGATGGTAGCGGTGAGAATGATCCATATTTGCCAATAGAAATCTCAGCCATTTCCAAAAAGCTTAAATACAGGCCTGAGTTATTATTTGGCCGGCTTTATTACTACCTTGATCAGAAGCATCGTTACAAGCAGGAAAATGGATCGTTGGTTCCATTGTTTCTTTTAAATTGCAAAGGCAAAGGCCATTGCGTTCATTTTCCTTATTTGGTGTCGATATTGGCAGGCCATCAAGAAGAGCATCGTAAACAGTCTTGGGCGCTAGCAATTTCGGTCATTGCACTGGTTATTTCCTTGGCTACAATTTTTATTTAGACAAGTTGAATTAATAGCCAATCATGTTCAAGGCCTCCTCCCATCCCTTCCTCGTTCCCGACGACAACAGCTTCAAGCTGAAAAAAGCCGACACTGATCCCGGCAAAAACGCACCGGACGAGGAAACCTGCGAGCAGCGTCTTGCGGAATGCGTGGCGGAAATCGCTGAGTTGCAGCAAGTTCTGTATGCGCATGATCGCTATTCGCTGCTGTTAATCTTTCAGGCCATGGATGCAGCGGGCAAGGATGGCACAATCCGCGCGGTGCTCTCGGGGGTGAATCCGGCGGGTTGTCATGTGACTTCGTTCAAGGTGCCCTCCAGCGAAGAGCTCGATCACGATTTTCTCTGGCGTACCGCGCGTCACCTGCCGGAACGCGGCCGCATCGGCGTGTTCAACCGCAGTTATTACGAGGAAGTCCTGGTGGTGCGGGTGCATCCGGAATTCCTGGGCGCGCAGCGCCTGCCCAATGGGGTCAACAACAAGAATTTCTGGCAATGGCGGTATGAATCCATCCGCGAGCACGAGCAGCATCTGGCGCGCAACGGAACGGTGATCCTGAAATTCTTCCTCAATGTTTCAAAGGACGAGCAGCGCAGGCGTTTTCTCTCGCGCCTGGAGGAACCGGAAAAGCACTGGAAGTTTTCCGAAAAGGACGTGGCCGAGCGCGCGCATTGGGACAAGTACCAGCAGGCCTACGAGGAAGCGCTGAACGAAACCTCGCGCCCGTGGGCGCCGTGGTATGCCATACCTGCCGACAACAAGGATTTCATGCGGCTGACGGTGGCGGAAATCATCCGCGATACCCTGAAGTCGCTTGACCTTTCCTATCCCAAGCCTGACCCGGAAGCGCTGGCGCGATTTGATGACATGCGCGCCATGCTGAAAGATAAAAGTAAACCTGTTCAGAATTAACACTCCGGCCCTTTGATTTTCCGGCCAAGCTGATAATCTGAAACTCCGTACTTCAATCAATAAAGAGGAGAAGCCATGTCAGTCGCAAAAACCATCGAGATTTCCGCCAGCTCCAAGAAGAGCTTTGATGACGCCATCAAGGCCGGTGTCGCCAAGGCGGCGGAAAGCCTGGCCAATATTACCGGCGCCTGGGTGCAAGACCAGGAAGTGGTGGTCAGCAAGGGCAAGATCACCGAATACCGTGTGCGAATGAAGCTGACGTTCGTATTGAAGTAATCAAGCCAGCAAGCGCTGGATCTGCGCCTCGGTTTCGGCATAGCGGCCTTCGCCGAAATGCCGGTAACAGAGTTCGCCTGACTTGTTCAACAGGTACATCGCGGGCCAATAGCGGTTGCCCCAGCGTTTCCAGATGGCGTAGTCGTTATCCAGCACGACGGGGTGGCGGATGTCGTTTTCAGCCAGATAGGCTTTGACCCGTTTGCCGTCGGCTTCGTGCGCGAATTCGGGCGTATGCACGCCGACAACCACCAGCCCATCATCCATATAGCGTTCGTGCCATTTTTTGACATAGGGCTCGACGTTGCGGCAGTTGTAACAGCCAAAGGTCCAGAATTCGACCATCACGACCTTGCCCTTGAGTTGAGCCAGGGATAGCGGCGGGCTGTTGAACCACGGACCGGCGCCGCCAATATCCGGCGCGGCAGTGCAGGATTGAGCGAGCAGTGGCCTGGGCAGCAAAGTTGCAAGACTGGTGATGAGCAGATTGCGGCGGGTGTTCATGGGCGTCTCCTTGTTTTCAGGTTTGTCGTTCAATAAAAGGGAGCCTTACAGCCAGGCGGGTAAAATCCCGGCATGACTCTTATCAAACTGCTTCAATCCCAGGGCTTTGGCACGCGCCGCGAATGCCGGAGCCTGATCCTGTCGGGTCTTGTATCAATCGGTGGGCAGATAATCACGGATACCGATGCGGACATCGATTACCAAGGCCTGGTGTTTTCGGTGGACGGCAAGGATTGGCAATACCGCGAAAATGTTTATGTGCTGATGAACAAGCCTGCGGGCCATGAGTGTTCGCAAAAGCCGAAACATCATCCCAGCGTGTTGAGCTTGCTGCCGGTTCAATTACGCAATCGTGGTCTGCAAACCGTGGGACGTCTGGATGAGGACACTACCGGGTTATTGCTGCTGACGGATGACGGTCAGTTTCTGCATGTCTACACCTCGCCGAAGAAAAACATCGCCAAGGTGTACCGGGCAACGGTCAAACATCCTTTGGACAAAGCACAACTTGCCGCGTTGCGCGCCGGCGTGGTGCTGCATGATGACCCCGATCCGGTGATGGCGCAGTCGGCCATTGCGCGTGATGCGCATACGCTGGAACTGACGCTGACCGGCGGCAAATACCATCAGGTCAAACGCATGGTGGCGGCGGCGGGCAATCGCGTGGAGGCGCTGCATCGCGAGCGCATGGGCGAATTTGAATTGCCTGCGGACTTGAAGCCGGGCGAATGGTGTTATGTGGATTTGTACCGCGAAACACTCCTCCCCCGCTTGCCGGAGGAGGCGGGGAGGGGGTAATTACCCCACCCCAGCCCTCCCCTGCGAGAGGGGAGGGAGCTTAATGCAATGCTGCCTTTAAAGCCATGTCGGACAAAGGCAGCGGGAGCGCGACATCAATGCGGTGGCGCTGTTTCAGAAGTTCCATGTCCGCCGCATGAAACGGATCGTAAATGATGACGATGCGGGTTGCGTTGTTGCGCGTGGCCAGCGCCAGCAGGGATTCAAGGTTGCTGACACGGTCATGGAAATAGCGCTTGTAGAAATCGGCAACCACCACATCCGGCTGCCAGGTTTTCAGCCGGCTCATGGCGCGGCGGGAAGAGGTTTCGACCATCACTTCGAAGCCCTGCTCTTCGAAGAGTGGCAGCAGATTGCCGTAGCCACCCGCTTCAATGATCAGCAGCAGCCGTTTTTTCACACAAACGAAAAGCAGTGTCAACGGTGCGCAACGGGCTCATGCGCAGGCTTCAAGCCCGGATCAAGCGCCGTGCGGTCATCGAACACGACACAGTTGCCTATCCAGTGCGCGCCGCCGGCCTCCTCGAAGTATTTGAGTATGCCACCGTCGAGCTGGTAGACGTTGTCCATGCCAATTTTGTTCATATACAGCACGGCCTTTTCGCAACGGATGCCGCCGGTGCAGAAGGTGACGACGGCCTTGCCGGCGAAATCGTTTTGATGCGAGGCAATGGCTTCGGGATACTGCGAAAAGCGGTCAATGCCGAAATCCAGCGCATTGACGAAGGAGCCTGCTTCCACTTCGAAAACGTTGCGGGTGTCGATCATGACAATCTCGCGCCCCAGGTCGTCATGGCCGCGATCCAGCCAGTCTCTTAGCTGAACAGGCGAAACCGTTTCCGCACGATGATCCTCGGGCCGGATGTCCGGCACTTTCATGGTGATAATTTCCTTTTTCAGCCGCACGCGCATTTTTTTGAAGGGCGCACTGCCGGACCAGCTTTCCTTGGCGGCGATGTCGGCAAAGCGCGCATCCTGTCTGAGCCATTCCAGAAATGCGTGGATATCCGCCGCCTCGGCCGCGAGGAAAATATTGATGCCTTCAGGCGCGAGAAGAATCGTGCCTTTTAGTCCCAGCTCATCACACTGACTTTGGATGCGGTCGCGCAATACTTCGCGATCATCCAGGGTAACGAATTTGTAGGTAGAGATATTGAGGATGGACATGGGAAACTAAATCTTTAACCACCATGTACACCATGGATAAGACCGTTACCTGGTGGTCTTTGTGCACTACGTGGTTACGCTTTCAGCCTTTTGCGGTTTTCTTTGCGGGCGCCTTTTTCGCCGGTGCTTTTTTGGTTTTCGGTTCTGTCTCAGTTTCTGCTTTTGTCTTGGGCGCGGCTGCCTTTTTGGCCGAGGTCTTTTTGGCGGAGGGTTTTTTGGCCGTGCCGCCCATTTCGGCTTTCGCGGCGATCAGCGGCAGCGCATCCAGCAGCGTCACGCTATGCGGGTCGAGGTCTTTCGGCAGGGTGGCGTTGATCTTGTTGTGGCTGACATACCAGCCATAGCGCCCGTTCTGCAGATTTACCGGCTTGCCGTCGTCCGGATGTTTGCCCAACTCTTTCCGCTCACTCGCGGCGGCTCCTCGCCCGCGCGTGGCCGGCATTTCCAGGACTTCGACAGCGCGTTCAAGACCGATGGTGTAAACGTCATCGTCCTTGGGGATGGATTTGAACTTGCTGTCGTGCAGCAGGTAAGGGCCGAAGCGGCCGATGTTGGCGACGATGGGCAGACCGGTCTTGGGGTTGTGCCCGACTTCGCGGGGCAGCGACAACCATTTGAGCGCCATTTCCAGCGTCGCGGACTCCGGCGGCAGGCCTTTTGGCATGGAAGCGCGCTTGGGTTTGGGCGCCTTCTTGTCCTCCGGCGTGGGGCCGACCTGCACGTACCAGCCGAAGCGGCCGTTCATCAGCAGCACGTCCTCGCCGGTGGGCGGGTATTTGCCCAGTACGGTGGGACCATCTTCGTTGCCGTGGAGCGGGCGGGTGTAATCGCATTTGGGATAGGCCGAGCAACCGATGAACAGGCCGCGCTTGCTCGCCTGCATGTTGAGCACCGAGCCGCACTTGGGGCATTTCTCGTCCATCGGAATGCCGCGTTCGACTTCCTGCTTGGCGGCGAGGTTGCCATCGAATTCCTTCCAGAATTCGTTCAGCAGCCGCGTCCACTCGCGCTTGCCGTTGGACACGTCATCGAGTTTGTCTTCCAGCTTGGCGGTGAAATCGTAATCGACGTAATGATTGAAATGGAGCGTGAGAAAGCCATTTACCAGCCGGCCGATCGGCGTCGGCATGAAGCGCTTTTTGTCGAGCGTAGCGTATTCGCGATCCTGCAGCGTGGAAATGATGCTGGCGTAAGTCGAAGGCCGGCCGATGCCGAATTCTTCCAGTGCCTTGACCAAACTTGCCTCGGTGTAGCGCGGCGGCGGCTGGGTGAAATGCTGTTCACCGTATAGCTTGTCCACCGGCAGGACTTCACCTTCCTTCAGTGGCGGCAGTTTGGCTTCTTCCTCGTCTTCCTCGTCGTCGTGGTACACGGCGAGAAAACCGGCAAACGCGAGGGTCTGTCCGGTTGCGCGGAACATGCCTTGCGCCACCATGAGATCGGCGGCAACGGTATCGAACTGCGCTGCGGTCATCTGCGATGCCACGGCGCGCTTCCAGATCAGCTCGTACAACCGCATCTGGTCGTGCGAGAGAAAATTCTTCAGGCTTTCTGGCGTGCGCGAAGCCGATGTGGGGCGGATGGCCTCGTGCGCTTCCTGAGCGTTCTTGGTCTTGGCGCGGTAATGCAGCGGCTGGCTGGGCAGATAGTCCTTGTCGAATGTATTGTTGACGAATTCGCGGATTTCGGCGACGGCTTCCTTGGCCAGATTCACCGAATCGGTACGCATGTAGGTGATGAGACCCACGGTGCCGGAGCCGACATCGATACCTTCGTACAGCTGTTGGGCCGTGCGCATGGCGCGGTCCGTCGTCATGCCCAGCTGGCGCACGGCGGCCTGCTGCATGGTCGAGGTGGTGAAGGGCGGCGGCGCGTGACGCGCCTTGCGCTTCTTTTCCACCTGCATGACTTTGGCTTCCTTTGCCTGCAGAAGCTTGAGCATCTCCGCCTGGCGTGTTTCGGTTTCCACCGAAAACTGGTTGAGTTTTTCGCCTTCGAAATGCGTGAGCCGCGCGGAAAAACTGGTCTTGTCCTTGTGCGTGTCCAGATGCAGCGTCCAGTATTCGCGCGGCTGGAATTTTTCGATTTCCTCCTCGCGTTCGACAATCAATCGCAATGCCGGGCTTTGCACGCGGCCCGCAGACAGACCAGGGCTGATTTTTTTCCACAGAAGTGGCGAAAGATTGAAACCGACCAGGTAATCCAGCGCGCGGCGCGCCTGCTGCGCGTTGACAAGGTCCATCGACACGTCGCGCGGATGCGCCACGGCATCCTTCACCGCGCTTTCGGTGATTTCGTAGAACACGATGCGCTTGAGCTTGCCAGGCTTGAGCAGCTTGCGCTCGTTGAGAATTTCGGCGAGATGCCAGGAAATCGCCTCGCCTTCTCGGTCCGGGTCGGTTGCCAGCAGGATTTCGTCAGCCTTTTTCGCCGCCTTGCAGATGGCGGAGACATGTTTTTCGTTGCGCTCGATGAGCTGGTACTTCATGGCGAAGTGGTTGGCCGTATCGACCGCGCCGGTCTTGGGTTCCAGATCGCGCACGTGACCATAGGAGGCGAGAATTTCGTAATCCTCGCCAAGATACTTCTTCAGCGTCTTGGATTTGGAAGGGGACTCAACAACAACCAGTTTCATAAGGGATTTGTGTCCGGCTGATTAATGCAGCGTGGTTTCGTTGAGCAGGAATTCTTCAAGAAAAGTGTAATGCTCGATCTGGCCCCGGCTCCACAGCACGATCAGGCTCATCCAGCGAACCTGCTCCGGCGCGATATCCTCACCGTGAAGATGCATCAGGCCATTGATGACCCATTCGCGCGATTCGGCATCGAGGATTTCCGATTCTTCCAGAAAGCGCAGCGTGGCGATGCAGTCCTCATCCAGCCTTTCCTGCTCCTCGGGGGCGAAATGCCGGAAATGGGGGACGTCGAGCAGTCGCGGGTGCGATTCCGTGGCGGACATGTGCCCAAACCAGTCCAGTGCGCCCTTGACGGAGGACTCATCAAATCCGGCGGCAAACAGTTTCCTTTCCAGCGAGTCGCGGTCGGGCGCCAGCTCCGCCATGCGGTAGCTTTCGTACAGGTAAACCAGGATATCTAGCATCGTTTTTATAAGAGTCGTTGGTAGCGCCCGCCGGGTAGCTGGGCGATGTGCCCTTCCAGCTCAAGCGTCAACAGCTTCGCCGAAAGCGCATCCACCGTCAACCCGCTTCGCTCGGCAAGCAAGTCGATACTGACCGGGTCGTGGCCAAGATGTTGTAAAAGCGGCTCAGTTTCCATGCCGGCCGTTGCGGAAACGGGGCCGACAACCGGCATGACGGGCCATGCCAGCTCTTCGATGATGTCTTGCGCGGATTCCACCAGCTTGGCGCCCTGCTTGATCAGTGCGTGGCAGCCCTTGGATAGCGGCGAGTGAATGGAGCCTGGAATGGCCATGACTTCGCGCCCCTGTTCCAGCGCCTGCCGGGCGGTGATCAGCGAGCCGGAGTTGAGCGCCGCTTCCACCACCAGCACGCCCCGGGATAGTCCCGAGATAATCCGGTTGCGCTTGGGAAAGTGGCCCGGCGCGGAAATCGTGCCCAGGGCAAACTCGGACAGCAGCAAGCCCCTTTCTGCGATTTCATGTGCCAGCGCCTTGTTGCGTGCGGGATAGACACGATCCAGACCGGTGCCGACCACGGCGATGGTCGATCCGGAGCCTTTCAGGCCGCCTTTGTGCGCGGCGGCATCGATGCCCAGCGCCAGCCCGCTGACGACAGTCATGCCGACGCTGGAAAGGGCCTGGCCGAAAGCTTCCGCATTGGCCTCGCCCTGGGGCGTGGCATTGCGGCTGCCTACGACGGCAAGACAGCTATGCAGCAACAGTTCGCGGCGGCCAGCGCCATACAGCAGCGCGGGTGGGTCGGCGGTTTCGCGCAATAGTGGCGGATAGTCTTCGTCAAGCAGGGTGATGAGGTGGTGGCCGGGCTGGGTCAGCCAGGCCATGGTCTGGGCCAGCTGATCCGGGTCCGGCCCGTCCTGCAGGCTGTCAATCTGCCTTTTGCTCAGGTGCTGTGACAATTGCGCGCGGTTCGCGGACAACGCGGCGCCGGGCGAACCGAATGAATCCAGCAGACGGCGCATTGCACCGTCGCCAATGCCGGGTATCAGGCCCAGCCGCAGCCAGGCTTCATGATCCTGCACGGGCTTAGGCATACATGGGTTTGTTGTCGTAGAAGTTGAGCATGCCCTTGACGATGCGGTAAATGGCCCAGATGCCCGCGACAATCAGCACCACGATGCCAACGCCAATAATGCTGGTGAGCGTTCCGATGACGGCCCAAAGTATAGAAAACCAGAAGGTGCGAATTTGCCAGCGGAAGTGACTTTCCAGCCAGGTGCCCGCGACTTCATCCCGCTTCACATAATTGATGATGATGGCCACGATGGCGGTAATGCCCACGATAATGGATGCCGCGTACAGGAAATAAATGATTTGCGTCAGGTTGCGTGCCTTTTCCAGATCCTGGCTCATGCTTCTTCTCCTTGGTCAAAATAAAAAACCGCCCCGGGGGGCGGTTGGCAGGGTTACCGCTTTTGCAGGCGGGTTGAATGTATCAGGGATTCTTGACGGTATCCAGCAGATACACCGGCCCATCGGATTGCATGACCAGCGCGTAGGAAACCTTGTCGAACACACGATAGACCATGGCCAGGCCGGCGCGAGCGTCTGGCAGCTTGACCTTGCTGTCGTCCTGCTCAAAGCAGCCCACGCGGGTAAGAGCCTTTAGATCGGCGGTCTGGTCGTAAGTGATCTTGCTCTTGTCCTTCAGGCAGCGCACATCGGTGTAGAGCCACGCGCCACCGCCAGGAACATTGCCCTGGCGGCTGGACATCCAGGTCATCTTGTCGAGCTCATCCTTGCTCAACTTGACGGTGTTGCCGGTGTGGTGGATGGCCAAAACGTGGCCGGGGGCCAGACCATGATTGCTGCCACGATTTAATACGACTGTTTGATAGCGACCCGTGTCAGATACCCCGCCATAGGCAGAAATGATCCGACCGGTGACCTGGGTTTCAGGCGCGCGCGGGATGTATTCGAAAGCGGTGGTGTCCGCGGCGGGGAGCAACTTGTCCTTGGTCAGCACTTCCTGGGCAGCGCTGGTAATGCGGATTTTTTGCGGTGCACCATCCGACAGCGTGCGGGCATCGCCGACATATTCGACTTCATGTCCCAGCACTTCGCCTGTCTCGGGGTCTTTCAACACCTTGCCGGGACGCAGGATATTCCAGCGCGATACCCCAGCCGGGCCGCCGGTGGCGAAAGCATCGTCGCCACGGCCCAGTATGACGCGGTCTTCATTGGTGCCGAGGATGAATGGCGCGCTGTCGATCGCGCCGGCGGAAACAACGCGCGGCTGTGACAGGAAAGAGTGGATGGCGGAAATGGGAATGGTCTGGATCGGGCCATCGCCGATAACTTGCTCGCGGGAATAAGGCGAGAGTTTGACCGTGGTCATGCCATGCTGATCGCCTTTTACCAGGCTCAGCCTGGGCTGGCCGCTGGATTGATCGAGTACGATGAGGTCGCCGGGATAAATCCAGTGCGGGTCCTTGATGCTGTCCTTGTTCAGGCCCCAGATTTCAGGCCAGCGCCATGGGCTTTTCAGAAACTTGCCTGAAATGTCCCAGAGGGTATCGCCTTTGACGACGACATATTTGTCGGGAGCGTCCTCGCGCAGTTTCAGTTCATCGGCTGACAGCGGCTGGGTCAGGACACAGGCGGAAATGGCCAGGGAAAGCAGAAGTTTACGCATGAGAACCCTCAATTTAGACCTTGTCTAATTTTCTTTAAAAAGCTACTGTTGCGTTTGCGGACATTACTGACGGAAATTTAGCAGCGACCTAGAATTTTGCTGAAAGTGTGCCTTCAAGTTCCTGTAAATACAAGTAGTTATGAAGCTTGATATTCTTCGTTATCCTGATTCCCGGCTGCATACGGTGGCAAAGCCCGTGCAGGCGGTGGATGCGCGTATCCAGAAACTGGTCGACGACATGGCGGAAACCATGTACGCCGCGCCAGGCATCGGGTTGGCCGCGACCCAGGTTAACGTCCACGAGCGGGTGATTGTCATCGATATTTCCGAAGACAAGAGCGATCTGCGCGTGCTGATTAATCCGGAAATCCTGTCAAAATCCGGCGATGTCGAATGGGAAGAGGGCTGCCTGTCTGTCCCTGGCATTTACGACAAGGTGCATCGGGCTGAAATCATCCGTGTTCGTGCGCTGAATCGTAATGGCGAGTCTTATGAGTTTGATGCCGACGGCCTGCTGGCGGTATGCGTGCAGCATGAAATGGATCACCTGATGGGCAAGGTCTTCGTGGAATATCTTTCGCGGCTCAAGCAGAATCGCATCAAGACCAAGCTCGTCAAGCAGGAACGCGAGCATCGCGAAACACATCCAAGTCGCGCAAGCCTTTAATCAAGTGAAAGTCATTTTCGCCGGCACGCCAGAGTTTGCCCGGCAGGCGCTTGCCGTCATCATTGCAGCCGGGCACGAAGTGGTGTTGGTGCTTACTCAACCCGATCGCCCAAGTGGCCGAGGCATGAAGCTCACGCCCAGCCCGGTCAAGCTCGAGGCGCAGCAGCACGGCATACCGGTTTACCAGCCGGAGAAACTCAAGGATCTGGCCAGCCACGAACCCATCCGGGCGGTTGACGCCGATGTCATGGTAGTGGCGGCTTACGGATTGATCCTGCCGCAAGCCGTGCTTGATATTCCAAAACACGGCTGCCTCAACATCCATGCTTCGCTTCTGCCTCGATGGCGCGGGGCTGCGCCGATCCAGCGGGCGATCGAGGCGGGCGATGCCGAAACCGGCATTTGCATCATGCAGATGGAAGCGGGTCTGGATACCGGTCCGGTATTGCTCGAAAAACGACTGCCCGTAACTGGCACCGATACGGGCGGCAGTCTGCATGACAACTTGGCCAAGTTGGGTGCGCAAGCCATTGTTGAAGCCTTGTCCACCCTGGAATTTTTGAAACCCGTGCCGCAGCCCGAGCTGGGGGTGACCTATGCAGCCAAGCTTGCAAAAGAAGATGCCCGTATTGACTGGCGGTTGCCAGCGGAACACCTGACCCGCAAGATACGCGCCTTCAACCCGGTCCCCGGCGCATGGACATTGCTGAACGGCGAAACGGTAAAAATCTGGCAGGCAGAAGCCATCGCGCTCAAGGGCAGTCCGGGAGAAGTCCTGTGTGCGGATTCTCGCGGTTTGGTTGTGGCATGCGGAGAAGGCGCCGTGAAGGTTATGGAATTGCAAAAGGCAGGCGCCCGCCGCATGGATACCCTGACATTTCTATCCGGACTTAAAATTCCTGCTGGTACACAACTGGGAAATTGATTGCCAGCAATCAAGCCAGGGCGATTGAATTTTCGGTTTGTTCCACCATCTAAACAGCGGTTTGTATTTAATTCGGAGAATTGTCAATGTTCAACTGGGTCAAAACCACGATTCTGATGGCGGGCATCGTCGCGCTGTTTGGCGCGGTGGGCATGCTGCTGGGCGGCAAGTCCGGCATGCTAATCGCGCTGGGAATCGGCGCGGCGATGAACCTGTTCGCTTACTGGAATTCCGACAAGATGGTGCTGAAGATGTACCGCGCACAGGAAGTCGATGCGAGCAGCGGTGGCCGCTACTACGCCATGGTTCGTGAGTTGGCGCAGAACGCAGGCCTGCCCATGCCGCGCGTGTATGTCATCGACGAAGCTCAACCCAATGCATTCGCCACCGGACGCAATCCCGAGCACGCGGCGGTAGCCGCGACGACCGGCATCATGCAGCTTTTGTCCGAGCGTGAACTGCGTGGCGTGATGGCGCATGAGCTGGCGCACGTCAAGCATCGCGACACACTGATTTCCACCATGAGCGCGACGGTGGCCGGCGCCATTTCCATGCTGGCCAACTTCGGCATGATGTTCGGCGGACGTGACAGCGAAGGCCGGACCAATCCGGTGGTGGCTATTGCCGTCATGATCATCGCGCCGATCGCGGCCATGCTGATCCAGATGGCGATTTCACGCGCCCGCGAATTTGGCGCGGACGCGGGTGGTGCGGAAATTTCCCGCGATCCCGAAGCGCTGGCGTCGGCGCTGAAGAAAATCGAGGCCTATGCCAAAGGCCTGCCCATGCCGACTGCCGAAGCACACCCTGAAACCGCGCAGATGATGATCATCAACCCGCTGTCGGGGAATGGCATCAAGAGCCTGTTCTCCACCCACCCTTCCACCGACGAACGCGTGGCCAAACTATTGGCATTGGCCCGTGGCGTCTGAACAAGACAAAACCAGTCAAAACATATCGGCGGCTTTGGCCGCCGATGTTTTATCCGGCGTGCTGTTCGGCCAGAAACTCACGCAGTCACTGGAAGCCGCCAACCTCGACAGGCAATCTCACTCGACCCAGGGTGCGGTTCGCGACATTGCCTACGGTGTGTTGCGCTACCGTGGCGAACTCGAAGCCATACTCGGACAGCTTCTGCAAAAGCCGCTGGAAGACACGGGTACGCACGCACTGCTGCTGGCCGCCTTGTATCAGTTGACGCACACCCGCGCCGCGCCTTATGCGGTGGTGAACAATGCGGTCGAGGCCGCACCCAGAAAATTCCGCAATCTGGTCAATGCCGTCTTGAGAAACTTTCAGCGCAAACAGGCAGCGTTGTTGTCGGCGGCGACTCAAACCGTGGAAGGCCGCACCAATCATCCTGCGTGGTGGGTGGAAAAGCTCCAGCTTGCGTATCCGGGCGATTGGGAACGCATACTGGAAGCCAGCCAGCTGCATCCGCCCATGACTCTCAGAGTCAATTGTCGCAAGGCATCCGTCGAACAGATCATGGCGGACCTTTCATCGGTGGATATCGATTCCAGGCAGACCGGCCCCTGGGCGATAACCCTCGACAAGCCTGTTCCGGTTGGAAAAGTTCCGGGTTTCGCGGAAGGCAAGGTCTCGGTACAAGATGCGGGCGCGCAGTGGACAGCTTCGCTGCTTGATCTGAAAAGCGGGCAGCGGGTACTGGATGCCTGCGCCGCGCCGGGCGGCAAGACCGGGCACATACTTGAAGCCGCCGATGTGGAGGTGACTGCGCTGGATGTGGATGAATCCCGCCTTGGGCGCGTTCAACAGAATCTTGACCGGCTGGGCTTGTCCGCCCAGCTGAAAACGGGTGATGCGGCGCACCCATCCTCGTGGTGGAATGGCCAGCCATTCGACAGGATTCTGGCCGATGTGCCGTGCTCGGCGTCTGGCGTGGAACGGCGCAACCCCGACATCAAGTGGCTCCGGCGCCCCGAAGACATACGCAAGTTTGCGCGGCAGCAGTCCGTCATTCTGGACGCACTCTGGCCGTTACTCGCGCCCGGTGGTAAATTGCTCTACATCACCTGCTCGGTTTTCCCGGAAGAAAATGCCCAACAGATCCAGGCTTTCCTGTCGCACCATGCGGATGCAACGCGGCTCGCATTGCCTGATGAGCTGGGCGACGGACAGTTGCTTCCTGATGAAACCCGCGACGGCTTTTTTTATGCCCTTCTGCAACGTGTTTAGCCGGGCCCTGATCATTCTGTTCTGGCTGTTCGCGGCAACCACTCCAGCGCTGGCCGGCAAGCCGGAAGAGTCGATTACCATTCAGTCCGCGCAGCTCAAGCAGTCTGGAGAAAACTGGGTGTTGAATGCAGAGGCCAGCGTCAAGCTCAACAAGACTCAGGAAGAAGCCCTCAAAAAAGGCGTCACGCTGCATTTCGTAACGGATTTCGAGCTGGAACGCGTACGCTCGTGGTGGCTGAATGAAAGCCTGATAGAAGCCAACCGTATTGGCCGCCTCAACTACAGTCCGCTTACCCGCCGCTACCAGATTGAAACCACCGAAGGCTACAAAGCCTTTGATACCTTGCCCGAAGCGCTTGCCGGATTGGGGCTAATTGAAGGTTGGGTCATCGCACCGAAAAAAGCGCTAAAGCAGGGAGAGCGCTATCTTGCGGCAATGCGCATGCGACTGGATCTGGGCCTGTTGTCCAAGCCCCTGCAAATCAATGCGCTGGCGACAGGAAAATGGGACGTGGAAGGCGACTGGCACGAGTGGGAAGTAGCGCCTTAATGAGATACGCATTGCTGGCCGCCGCCATTCTGGGGGCGGTGGTGATTGCGTTGCTGTTTTCCGCCAGCCAGGACAGTCCGCTGCTTTCGGAAAACTTTCCCAAACTGCTGGCGGTTGGTGCCGCCATTGCGGTTGCGCTGGTTGCACTGGTAGGCTGGCAGTTATGGCAATTGCGACGGCGCATTCGCGCGGGGGTATTCGGCAGCAAGCTGACGCTGAGGCTGATGTTATGGTTTGGCTTGGTGGCCTTGCTGCCAGCGTCAGTGGTTTTTGGCGCATCGGTCTTCTTCCTCAACCGCAGCATTGAAAGCTGGTTCGATGTAAGAGTCGATGCCGCCCTGGGTTCCGGCGTCAACCTTGGCCAGGCAGCGCTAGATGATCTGCTGGCAGACCTGACCAAAAAGACCGAGCGCATGGCGCTGTCTCTGTCTGATGAAGGTGCGGGATCGGTCATCACCATGCTCTCCACCTTGCGCGATCAGGCGGCTATTCAGGAAGTTACGCTGTTCGACGAACGAGGCCGGGTCATTGCAACCGCGGCGGGCGAAAAGGCAGACCTGCTTCCGGAATTGCCGGATAAAACCATTCTCTGGCAGGTCCGCCAGGAGCAGGCCTACAGCCGGGTCGATGACTTGCCCGGCCACGGTCTGGTGATGCGGGTGCTGGTTCCGGTTTACAGCGTCGCGTTCGCGGGGGAAACGCGGGTGCTGCAATCCATCCAGGCTGTGCCGCCCAGCCTCGCGCGGGATGCTTCGGCGGTTCAGGAAGCCTATCGCGACTACCAGGAAATTGCCGTATCGCGTCTGGGATTGAAACGGCTTTATGGCGTGGCGCTGACCCTAACGATGTTTCTTGCGCTGCTGCTGACCATCGTCCTTGCGTATCTCTTGTCCGAGCGTCTGGGCTCGCCATTGCGAACACTGGCCCGGGGAACGCGGGCAGTCGCGCAGGGCGACTTTTCGCAGATGCATCCGGTGGAAAGCCGTGACGAGCTCGGCGCGCTGATCAAGTCCTTCAACCGCATGACACGCCAGCTTTCCGATGCCCGAGCCGAGGCCGAACGCAATCACCTGCAGACCGAGCAGGCCAAAGCCTACCTGGAAAGCGTGCTGGCCAATCTTTCTTCCGGCGTGGTCGCGCTGGACCACAAGCTGCGCGTGCGCGCCATCAACGATGCGGCACTGCGCATACTGGATGCGGGTCCGGAAAACCTGTCTGGCAAGCCGCTGGTTGAATGGGGCGAGCCGGGCTCCTCCTTGCGCCAGTTTGGCGAGCAGATCGCGGAACGTTTCGTGGCGGCAGAAGGCGAAGATTGGAATGCACAGCTGGAATTATCGCGGCCGGGGCAAAGCCAGAATCTGCTGGCGCGGGGAAGCAAACTGCCCGTCGATGTCCAGCGCGGCTATACGCTGGTTTTTGACGATATCACCAAATTGATTCGCGCCGAACGCGATGCGGCTTGGGGCGAGGTGGCGCGCCGGCTGGCGCACGAAATCAAGAACCCCCTTACGCCGATCCAGCTCTCGGCCGAGCGGCTGTCCTTGCGGCTGACCGACAAGCTGGCGGAAAACGATGCAGACATGCTCAAGCGCGCTACCGACACCATCGTCAATCAGGTGGGCGCCATGAAAAGCATGGTGGATGCCTTTGCCAGTTATGCGCGCATGCCCAGCGCGCATATTGCGCCGCTGGACCTGAATGCGTTGATCCGCGAAGTGCTGACGCTTTATGATGGCACGGCGATCAGGACAGATTTGCAGAATGACTTGCCACTGGCGGCGGGAGACGCCACACTCATGCGCCAGGTCATCCATAATTTGTTGCAAAATGCGCAAGATGCCTTGAGCGGACAATCCGATGGGCGCGTCAGCATTCAAACAGAAAACCTGGAGAATGCCGTCATGCTTACCATTTCGGATAACGGCCCGGGTTTTCCGGAGCATTTGATGGCTAGGCTGTTCGAGCCGTACGCGACGACAAAACCAAAGGGAACCGGACTGGGATTGGCGATCGTAAAAAAAATCATTGAAGAGCATCAGGGAAGTATTAAAGTGGAGAATCAGGCAACCGGCGGCGCATGTGTATGTGTGACACTGCCGGTGTTCCGCAAAGGGGAATCGCAGTGAGCGGTCATGTATTGGTGGTGGATGACGAAATCGGCATCCGGGAATTGCTGTCGGAAATCCTGACCGAAGAAGGATACGACGTGCATGTGGCGGAGAACGCCGACGAAGCGCGCAACTTCCGTGCAAAACAGCGGCCCGATCTGGTGCTGCTCGATATCTGGATGCCCGATACCGATGGCGTGACCCTGCTCAAGGAATGGGCCGCGGGTGGTCAACTCACCATGCCGGTGGTAATGATGTCCGGCCATGCCACGATTGATACGGCGGTGGAAGCCACCAAAATGGGCGCTGTCGATTTCCTCGAAAAACCCATCGCCCTGGCCAAGCTGCTTGCAACGGTTACCAAGGCGATCAAGAAGGCCGATGCCCCGCGCCGTGTGCCTTCGCTGGAACTGTCCGCACTGGGCAAAAGCCAGGTCGTGCAGGACCTGAAAAAACGCCTGACCCAGATTGCCAGCCATACCACGCCTGTTCTGTTGTCGGGTGAGCCAGGCAGCGGATTCGAGTTGTGCGCCCGTTTTCTGCACCCTGCCAATAGTCCGTGGGTGGAAATCAATGACCGTGCCCAGCTGGTCGCTTCTCCACAAAGCTATGTGGAAAAGGTTGAGAACGGCACGCTGTACCTGCCCGAGCTTTCCGAGCTGGGCAAACTTGAACAAAAAGGCCTGGCGTTACTGATAGAAAAGCTCAATGGCGGAACAGCCAGGCTGGTCTGTGCGTCCAGCCGCAACATGGACACCCAGCTCGGCGCGGGTGAATTTGATTCGAGGCTGTATTACCGCCTCTCCTCCGTCAGCGTAAAAGTGCCAACCCTGCGCGAACACCGCGAGGATGTGCCCGACATCGCCAATTTCATGCTGACACAGCTTATTGAAAGCAGCGAATGCCAGCCGCGCAAATTCACGGTCGCCGCGCTCAACCAGCTGCGCAATTTCGACTGGCCCGGCAATTTGCCGCAACTGAACAATGTCGTCCGCACCCTTGCAATTACCTCGTTGTCGGATGAAATCGAAAGCGAAGATGTCAATCGCGTGATATCGCCGCTCAAGCAGGCATCCAGTCCGCCGCTTGGACAGATGATTCCACTGGACGCGCCCCTGCGCGAAGCGCGTGATGTATTTGAGCGGCTGTATTTCGAGCATCTGATCCAGAAGGAAGGCGGCAGCATGACGCGCGTGGCTGAAAGGGCCGGGCTCGAGCGCACGCATCTTTACCGGAAATTGAAGCAGCTCAACATCAGACATGGAAAACGGCTGGACGAGGAGCTTTAAGAGGTGAAGCGTGAGGCGTGAGGAGTAAGGCGTTGCATACCTTTAGCCTTCCCCTCACCCCTCACTCCTTACCCCTAACTGTATAAATGAAAATCATCATTCTCGGCGCCGGACAGGTTGGCGGTACGCTGGCCGCGAGCCTGGTCGCGGAAAACAATGATCTGACCATTGTCGACATGGACAGGCAGCGCCTTGCCGAGCTGCAGGACCGCTTCGATTTGCGCACCGTGCAGGGCCACGCCGCCCATCCATCCGTGCTGCAAAAAGCCGGCGCGGCGGATGTCGACATGGTGGTGGCCGTCACTCAAAGCGACGAAACCAACCTTGTCGCCTGCAAGCTCTGCGCCAGCGAATTCAATGTGCCGACACGGGTCGCGCGGATTCGGTCGCCGGATTATCTCGCCCAGGACGAGGACGAAGGTGAAACCCTCGCTCGCAAGCATTTTGCCGTTGATCACACCATCAGCCCCGAACAGGAAATCACCCACTACCTGCGCCGTCTGGTGGAACACCCCGAAGCCTTGCAGGTGCTGGATTTTGCCGAAGGCCGCGTGCGCCTGGTGGCGGTGCGCGCCTACCATGGCGGCCCGCTGGTGGGGCACGAGCTGCAGGTCATCCGCAAGCACATGCCCGATCTGGATTGCCGGGTGGCGGCCATTTTCCGCAAGAATCGCGGCATCGTGCCCGAGGGCCACACCGTCATCGAGCCGGGTGATGAAGTGTTTTTCCTGGCCAAAAAGGAAGACATCCCCAACGTCATGCGCGAACTAAGGCGGCTGGATCGTCCGGTAAAAAGGATCATGATCGCGGGCGGCGGCAACATCGGCAAACGTCTGGCGATGACGCTGGAAAAGAATTACGAGGTCAAGCTCATTGACCACAACAAGCAGCGTTGCGCGCAACTCGGCGCGGAACTGAATCGCACACTGGTGCTGATGGGTGAAGTTACCGACGAAGAACTGCTCGACCAGGAAGGCATTCAGGACATGGACGTGTTCTGCGCGCTGACCAACGATGACGAAGACAACATCATGGCTGCGCTGTTGGCCAAGCGCATGGGCGCTCACCGTGTCATGGCGCTGATCAACCGCTCTTCCTATGTCGATCTGGTGCAGGGGGGTGAAATTGATATCGCCATCTCGCCGGCGCAGGCGACGCTGGGGCCCCTGCTTTCCAAGATTCGCCGCGGCGACATGGCGGTGGTGCATTCCTTGCGTCGTGGTGCGGCCGAGGCGCTGGAAGTGGTGGTCCACGGTGATGCCAAAAATTCAAAAGTTGCCGGCCACCGCATCGAGGAAATCAGCCTGCCCGAAGGCGCCACCATCGGCGCCATCATTCGTGGCGAGGAGGTCATCATCGCCCACCACGACACGCTGATCCAGTCGGAGGATCACGTCATCATCTTCGTGCTCAACAAACGTATTATTCCCAAGGTGGAAAAACTCTTTCAGGCCGGATTCAGCTTCTTCTGATGCGTGCCCTTCTTTCGCTTCTCCACGTGCTTGGGGGGGTGGTCTTCATGTTCGGCCTTACCCTCATCGTGCCCCTGTTGGTGGCCTGGGCGGGAAACGAAACGACTCTGCACCTGTTCGTGAAAGACATGATGCTGACCTGCGGTGCGGGCCTGCTGCTGTGGGTGGGATTTCGACCTTTCCGCCGCGAACTGCGCATCAAGGACGGCTTTTTGCTGGTGACGCTGGTGTGGGCGGGGCTGCCCGTATTCGCCATGTTTCCGCTGCTGTCGCACCTAGATATCAGTGTCACCGATGCCTACTTCGAGTCTGTATCCGGTCTGACCGCCACGGGCGCCACCGTGCTTTCCGGCCTGGATACTCTACCCGCTTCCATCAACATCTGGCGGGGCGAACTGCAATGGTTTGGCGGCATGGGCGTGATCGTGCTGGCAGTCGCCATCCTGCCCATGCTGGGCATCGGCGGACGCCAGTTGTACAAGGCCGAAACGCCCGGCCCGATGAAAGACACGCGGCTCACGCCACGCATTGCCCAGACCGCGAAAGGCCTGTGGCTGATCTATACAGCGTTGACGCTGGCCTGCTTTGCCGCCTACTGGGCAGGCGGCATGATTTGGCAGGATGCCTTGATGCACGCCTTCACCACCATGGGGCTGGCGGGTTTCTCCTCGCACGATGCCTCGTTCGGCCATTTCAATTCACCGCTTCTGGAATTAATCGCTGTCTTTTTCATGCTCGTGGCGGGCATTAACTTCGCTACGCATTTCCGCTTCGTGCGCGAGCGCACCTTCGGCATTTACCATCAGGATGGTGAAGCCCAGGCATTCATCCTCACAGTGCTCATCAGCGGCGTGTTTATCGGCGTCTATCTCTGGGGCACGGGACATTACGAAGAAATCCACATCGCTCTGCGATATGCCGTGTTCAACACCGTATCGGTGGCAACGACCACCGGCTATGCCAGCACCGACTTCGGCCTGTGGCCGGCCTTTGCCGGTTTCTGGATGCTGTTGCTGGGCACGTTTTCCACCTCGTCCGGTTCCACCGGTGGTGGCATCAAGATGATCCGGGCGCGGCTCCTCGTTCAGCAGCTTTACCGCGAACTCAAACGATTGCTGCACCCCAGCGCGCAGATTCCCGTCCGCTACATGAGTGCCTCGGTGCCCAACCAGGTCATCTTTGCCGTGCTGGCATTCTTTTTCATATTTGTGCTGACCGCCATCGTGATGACCCTGGCCATGATGGCGACCGGCCTCGATCCGGTGACCGCGCTGACCGCCGTGATTGCGACGCTCTCCAACATCGGCCCCGGTCTGGGTTCAGTTGGCCCGGCGACGACCTTTGCCGTGCTCAATGATTTCCAGACCAACCTGTGCTCTATCGCCATGATTCTCGGCAGGCTGGAAATGTTCACCTTCCTGGTGGTGCTGACCCCGGCCTTCTGGCGCAGCTGATGGATAACAAATGAACCGTATTCTTCCGATCATTCATGTGCTGGGGCTGGTGGTGCTGATCTTTGCATTCGCCTTGCTGCTGCCCGTGGCCACGGCCTACTACTTCCAGGATGCCGCCATACTGGAATACGACGAAGCGTTTGCCATTACCTTCCTTTCAGGATTTTTCATGTGGCTGTCCACCCGCCACAAAAAGCGCGAGCTGCAAATCAAGGACGGATTCCTGCTGGTGGCAATGGTATGGGCGGTACTGCCAGCATTTGCCACCATTCCCTTCCTGTTTTATTTCCCGGGCATTTCCTTTACCGATGCCTATTTCGAGGCGGTGTCCGGCATGACCACCACGGGTTCAACCATCCTGTCCGGGCTGGATACCCTGCCGCCCTCCATCAACATGTGGCGGGCGGAACTGGTGTGGGTGGGTGGCATGGGTTTGATTGTGCTGGCAGTCGCCATCCTGCCCTTGCTGGGCATTGGCGGCAGGCAGATGTTCAAGGCGGAAACGCCGGGGCCGATGAAGGATTCACAGCTTACGCCACGTATCGCACAGACGGCCAAGGGCCTGTGGCTGGTGTATGCGCTGATCACGCTGGCCTGCATCCTTGCCTACTGGGCGGCGGGCATGAGCAAATTCGATGCGGTTGTTCATGCCTTCACCACCATGGGCCTGGGCGGCTTCTCCACCCACGATGCCAGCTTCGGCTATTTCAACTCACCGCTGATCGAAATGGTCTGCGTGGTTTTCATGCTGATTGCCGGTGTCAATTTCGCCACCCATTTCCTGGCATTCCGCAGCCGCAGCCCGCACGCCTATTTCGACGACAGCGAAGCCCATGCCTTCTGGATCGTGACCCTGTGTAGCGCTCTGATCATTGCGGTCTATCTGCTGTGGTGGAAGGTCTATCCGGACTTTTTCACCGCGCTGCGCTTTAGTTTATTCAACACCGTGTCCATTGCCACCAGCACTGGCTACGCCAGCACCGACTACAACCAGTGGCCGATCTTCGCGCCGCTGCTCATGCTGCTGCTGTCGTGCTTTGCATCCAGTTCGGGCTCCACCGGCGGCGGTATCAAGATGGTTCGCGCCATGCTGCTGTTCAAGCAGGGCCTGCGCGAAATGGGGCTGCTGCTGCACCCCAATGCCATTTTGCCGGTCAAGTTTCAGGACATGGTCGTACCCAACAACATCATCTACGCCGTGCTGGCCTACCTGTTTCTTTATCTGGTCAGCGTGGTGGTGATGACATTGCTGATGACCGCCAGCGGGCTGGATTTCATATCCAGCTTCTCCGCCGTGCTGGTCAGCATCAACAATACCGGCCCCGGCCTGGACAAGGTCGGCCCCGCCACCACCTATGCCGCCCTCACCGATTTCCAGACCTGGGTCTGCACCTTTGCCATGCTGCTGGGGCGACTGGAGCTGTTCACTTTCTTTGTATTGCTGACTCGGTCGTTCTGGAGAACATGACACCTGCCATCGAGAACTTCGAAAAGATGCTGGCGGCCGGCAAGGACAACGCCGTGCTTCGCTTCTCGCTCGGCAATGCGTATCTGGGTGCGGGTGAAGCGGCCAAGGCCGTGCCGCATCTGCAAAAAGCCGTCGAGCACGACCCGAAGTACTCCGCCGCGTGGAAGCTGCTGGGCCGCGCGCTCAACGAGTCCGGCGACCCGCGCGGCGCGCTTGCCGCCTACCGGCAGGGAATTGAAATCGCCAACGCCAAAGGCGACATCCAGGCCGCCAAAGAGATGACCGTTTTCGCCAGACGCATCGAAAAAAGTCTTACGTCTTAACCCCCTTGTCAAAGGGGTGGCGAGCAAGGCGAGCCGGGGGATTTCACGGGATGCCCGAAGGATGGCGGGATTCAGCCCTCCTTTCCTCAGGAAAAGGTTGGGATAAGGGCCAATCGTGCCTCGCAATGGCGTCATTGCGAAGAGGCCGCAGGCCGACGCGGCAATCCAGAGCGGTTTTACATGACAGCGGATGCCCTGTCCCGCCGCAACAGTTAAACTAACGCTTATTGAAATTCAAAGGAGCCACCCATGACCCGACTGGTGAATTGCGTCAAACTCGGCCGCGAGGCGGAAGGCCTCGCTTTTCCCCCCGTGCCCGGCGAACTCGGCAAGAAGATTTTCGACAACGTGTCCAAGGAAGCCTGGACCGCTTGGACTCGCCACCAGACCATGCTCATCAACGAAAACCGCCTCAACCTCGCCGACCCCCAGGCGCGCAAATATCTGATGACGCAAATGGAGCAATACTTCTTCGGCGCCGGTGCGGATCAGGTCGCGGGGTATGTGCCGCCTGCGAAATAATAAATGTAAACCTAGCGCCTTTCCTTTTGTTAGTTAGGCTTCCCAGCACTTTCCTCTGACAGAAATGGCTTCCCATAATCAGTGGACCGAGCAAGATCTTGTGGAACTGATCAAGGATCAAGTTTCAGAATCGCTCACGCTTGACTACAAGGCAAGCGCTGCTCTGCAAAAGTCGGACTCGAAGAAGAGTGAACTAAGCAAGGATGTATCTGCCTTCGCAAACTCAGCCGGCGGTCTCTTGGTCTACGGAATTGTTGAGAACGGTCACGTTCCAACCTATCTGGACGACGGTCTTGATCCCACCGAAATATCAAAGGAGTGGATTGAACACGTCCTCAACTCCCGGATAGCCAGGCGCATCGACGGTCTTCAGATTCACGCTGTACCACTGCTCCAGCATAGTCCCGGTCGATACGCCTATGTGGTGTCAGTGCCTGCAAGCTCAAGAGCGCCACATATGGCCTCGGATCATCCGGTGCGCTCCTACAAGCTCGAGTGGCGCGGTGCGATGCGACTACCGCTCATGCAGGGAGCCCGATACAGCCTGGGAATGGCATCCATGTCCACCCCAGGCCTTGAGGCGGCAGCATACCTGTTCTGGGAGGTTTTGGCACCGGACTCCGAGCCACGTCGAGGTACTTTCAGGGTGTTTCGGATCAATGAAGTGCCCACCTTGAATGCGCTTGATGAATCTTGGGAGTCTAGTTCTCCAGTTTTATGGCGTATCTAGCGATCGGGATTTAACGAATTAACGTGTCCGAGAAAGTTGGGTCAGCTCAGGCTCGATACATTTTTCTATTCACCTGGTATTTTTAGAAACGGCTCCTGGCGAAGCTGTTATTTTTCTTCAATCAGTTTCCACTGAATTGCCTTCACGCCTGGGGCTGTTCAGCCTCCGCCACTATGGGCCTCTGCCGTGATGCAAAGTACTGATCGTAGATGCGCTGATGAAGCTTGCCCAGATCGACCTGCAACTGGTCGATGCGCTGGTGCAGGCTTTCCGGATCATGAATGTCGTCGGTGCGCAGGTGCGGGGCCAGGGCGCGCAGCGGGCCTCGGGTTTGTGCGGGCAGGGGAAGCTGGCCGAGCGATTCTTCCAGCAGGTTTAGGCAGTAGCGCATGGCGCGCGGAAAGTGGTTGTCGCCGAACAGGAAGGCGATGACGCTTTGCGGCACGACCTGCACGCCGACATGGCGCCGGTACATTTGATAGGCGCCGAGCGCGCGCAGCACGTTCATCCATCCCGCGCTGTTGCCCAGTGATTCGCCGTCCTCATCCGCCTGTCGGGTGGCGGTGGTGAGGTCGATGATGCGTGAAGTCATGTCGATGCGTTCGAGCATTTCGCCTAGCCGCACAAACAGGAAGGCGACATCGTGGCTCATGGTTTCGTGCAGGATGCCGGCAAGCACCATGCGTTGCAGGATGATGTCGCGCAGGGTCTGGTTGCGGTCGGCGTCGGAGCGGCCTTCGCGCAAATGTTCCTTGGCCATGAGGTACAGGCCGTTGAGGCTTTCCCACGCTTCGGACGGCAGCATCTCGCGCACGCTGCGGGCGTTTTCGCGCGCCTGGCGCAGGCTGGTGATGAGCGCGCTGGGGTTGTCTTCGTCTTCGGTCAGGTAGCGGATGGCGGGGCCGTCTTCGTTGCCCAGCGCGGCCAGTGGCGCGTGCTGGTCCAGGCCCATGATGCGCAGCAGTTCCGCCCATGGCAGCCGCGCCTTGCCGCCGGCTTCCATGTGCAGTTGCGAGGTGGCCAGCACCAGCCGCGCAGTGTTTTCGGCACGTTCGACGTAGCGGCCTGTCCAGTAGAGATTTTCGGCAACGCGAGAGAGCATCAGCGCGCCTCGCTTGCCGGCGCATCGCGCACGATCCAGGTGTCCTTGCTGCCGCCGCCCTGCGATGAGTTGACGACGAGCGAGCCTTCCTTGAGCGCGACGCGGGTAAGCCCGCCGGTGGTGGCATACAGTTCCTTGCCCTGCAGAACGAAGGGCCGCAGGTCGAGATGGCGCGGGGCGAGGCCACGTTCGGTAAAGGTGGGCGCGGTGGACAGGTTGAGCATGGGCTGGGCCATGTAGTTGCGCGGCTGGGCCTTGATGCGCGCGGCGAATTCGGCGCGTTCGGAGGCGGTGGCCAGCGGGCCGATGAGCATGCCGTAGCCACCCGATTCGTTGGCGGGTTTCACGACCAGTTCGTCGAGAAAGCCCAGCACGTAGTCGCGATCGTCCTCGAACATGCACAGGTAGCTGGGCACGTTGGGCAGGATGGCTTCTTCGTTGAGGTAGTACTGGATGATTTTTGGCACGAAGGCATAGACGACCTTGTCGTCGGCCACGCCGGCGCCGGGCGCGTTGGCGATGGCGACCTTGCCCGCGCGCCACGATCGCATCAGCCCCGGCGTGCCCAGCATGGAATCGGGGCGAAAGATTTCGGGATCGAGAAACAGGTCGTCGACGCGGCGATAGATCACATCGACCCGGCGCGGGCCGGCCACGGTGCGCATGTAGACGAAGTCGTTTTCGTCGACGAAGAGGTCGGCGCCTTCCACCAGGTAGGCGCCGATCTGCTGCGCCAGATAGCTGTGTTCGAAGTAGGCGGAGTTGTAGATGCCGGGGGTAAGCAGCGCGATGACCGGCCGCGAGGTGTCGCGCGGTGACAGCGCGGCCAGCGTTTCGTAAAGCCTGAGCGGATAGTCGTCGACCGGCAGGATGTTGCCTTCGGCGAAGAATTCTGGAAACAGCCGCTTCATCAGGGCGCGATTTTCCAGCATGTAGGACACGCCCGAGGGTACGCGCAGGTTGTCCTCCAGCACGTAGATCGTGCCGTCGCGGTCGCGCACCAGGTCGGTACCGCAGATGTGCGCCCACACGCCGAAGCGCGGTTTCATGCCGAGGCAGGCTTCGCGGAAATTGGATGAGCCATTCAGCACTTCCCTTGGGAAGACCCCGTCGTGGATGATTTCCTGCTCATTGTAGAGATCCTCGATAAACAGGTTGAGCGCTTTCAGGCGCTGCTTGAGCCCTGCATCCACGCGTTTCCATTCGGATTCGGGCAGGGTGCGCGGCACGATGTCGAAGGGCCATGCGCGGTCGATGTTGCCGGCGTCGCTGTATACGGTGAAGGTAATGCCCATGCTCATGATGGCGGCGTCGACCGATTCGCGCCGGGCGGCCAGATCGGCGCTGTCCAGCGCGGACAGGCGTGCGCAAAGCTCCTGCGCTACCGGGCGCGGTTTACCGCTGGGCTGGATCAATTCGTCAAAACTGTCGGGTACGGGATAAGCGTCGCATCGCATGTTGGCCTCCTCATGCCCATGCTTTAGCAAGGGGCGGGCCAGACGCAAAACACCGAAGCTGGTAAGTGTCTTGCTACACTAGCGGGACTAAAGTGGAGGAGCTCATGACTTATTGTGTCGGCGTCCATGTCGATGGAGGTTTGGTTTTCGCGTCGGATTCCCGCACCAATGCGGGCATTGACCACGTCAGCACCTACAGCAAGCTGCATTCATTCATCTGGCCGGGCGAGCGGGTATTTGTGCTGCTGTCGGCCGGCAACCTGGCGACGACACAGGCGGTAGTCAAGAAACTGCACCAGGACAGTGCTGGCGGCGCGCCAAGTTTGCGCACGGTGACAAGCATGACCGAAGGCGCGGACTATATTGGCCATGTCAGCACGGAATTGCAGCGCAATCAGATGACGCGTGATGCCAGCGGCACCACATTCGAGGCCACGTTCATTTTTGGCGGTCAGATCGCGGGGCAACTGCCTGAACTGTTCATGGTGTATCCGCAGGGAAACTACATCCATGAATCCGCCAGCCATCCCTTTTTGCAGATCGGCGAAATCAAGTATGGCAAGCCCATACTCGACCGCATCATCAAGCGCGACACGCCGCTGGAAAGCGCCGCGCGCTGTGCGCTGGTGTCGCTCAATTCAACCATCCGAAGCAACCTGACCGTGGGGCCGCCGGTGGATTTGATGATATTGCCGAAAGACGCGCTCGATGGCGGCTATCGCCTGCACTTCAATGAAGACGAGCCGTTCTACCGCGAGATGGCGGAACGCTGGAACGAGGGTCTGGTTACCACACTGGAAACGCTGCCCAGGTTCTTCTGGGAAAAGCAGAATTGAAAAACGGGCCAATCGGCCCGTTTCGTTTTCCCATCCCGCAAGCCGCGAGAATTACAGTATTTCCTTTTCCAGCTGCTCCAGCGAGGTGTGGCGCACGTCCTTGCCCTTGACCATGTAGATGACGTATTCGGACATGTTCTTGGCGTGGTCGCCCATGCGCTCGATGGCCTTGGCGACAAACAGGATGTCGATGGAGACGGTGATGGTGCGCGGGTCTTCCATCATGAAGGTAATGAGGTGGCGCAGGTTGAGGCGGAACTCTTCGTCCACTTCTTCATCCTGACGGGCGATGCTGGGTGCGTTGCTGGCGTCCAGCCGGGCAAAGCCGTCCAGCGCCTTGCGCAGCATGTCCAGTACCAGCGTGGCCATGTATTTCACTTCGTTGAAGCGCGGCAGGGTCAGGCGCTCGCTTGCATGTACCAGCTTGGCCATGCGGGCAATTTTGGCGGCTTCGTCGCCAATGCGCTCGAGGTCGGTAATGGTCTTGACTACCATCATCAGCATGCGCAGGTCGGATGCGGTCGGTGCGCGGCGGGCGATGATGTGCGCGACTTCTTCGTCGATCTGCACTTCCAGCGCGTTGACACTGTGGTCGTGCGCAATGACTTCGTCGGCAAGCACCATGTTGCCGCTGACAAGCGCTTCGACGGACCGGTTGATTTGCTCTTCGACCAGTCCACCCATCTTGAGGACGTTGGAGCGTACGCTTTCCAGTTCGGTGTCGAATTGCTTGAAGGTATGTTCTGCGGGCATCTTTTAAGTCTCCTGACAGATGAGATTATAGGCCGGCATGTGACAAATGCGTGACAGCAGGCGCGGTTAATGATTTATCGGGTGGTAAAGGACAAACTGTAGAACTGTTCGTCGAGTTTGAGTTCCACGACCCAGTCGGCGCGGCTGGCGGTGCATATGGGCAGGACAATGCGCGCGGTCCAGTTGCCGTCCGGCCCGCGTTTCAGGTCGTAGCGGTTGAAACCCATGTCCATGCCGACCATTTGAAACGATGCGGATGCCTTCTGCAGTGTTGGGTGTGACAGAGTGATGACAAAGGGTTTCATGGTCTCTGGCGTGACAGAGAAGCGTATCTGGGCCGGAACACCCAGGTGAACAAAGGCGCAGCCCGCAACCGGGTTAATGCAGAGAATGGGCTGCACCTTGTCCGGACGGGTTTTCTGCAACGCGCCCCAGATGGCGAGACCAGCCAGCGCGGCGAGGATCAGGATGGGTACGGCCAGTCGCTTCATCATGTCCAGACTCCGCAGTGCCGCATTAATTCCATGCTCCACGCAGCATGGCGATTCCATGAGCGCCATGTTCGCGTGCAAGCTTTATATCTGTCCAGTTGACGCCGCCCAGCGCATACACGGGAATGGGACTTTGCGCAGCCAGTTGCGAGAAAGCTTCCCAGCCCAGCGTGGGCTCGCCGGGGTGGCTGGCGGTGGGCAGAACCGGGGAAAGCATGGCGAAATCGGCAATCTCCCCTGCCCTGTCGAGTTCTTCCGTGTTGTGGCATGAGGCCCCCACCCATTCGCAGTCTGGGCGCGAATCGGCCTGCATGAGGGCGCCACTGTCGAGGTGAATGCCATCCGCACCGGCTTCGTTGACCAGCGAGAGCGAGCCGTTCACCAGTACGGCGCCGCCGGTTGCATGTGCGCGCCGGACAATTTCGCGTGCAAGCGCCAGCCGCTCGGCTTCAGGGAGATCCTTGTCGCGCACCTGAATCAGCCTCAGCCCCTTTTCGAGCGCTGCGTCGAGCCTTTGCAGGAAAACCTCGCGGCCCAGTGGTTTTGCGTAACTGATGCCGTAAACCGGCGGCAGTTGCAGCGCCTTGAGGATGGGAAAGTTGGCGGGCAGCAGCGGCTGCACGATATGCGCGCCGGGCAGTTCCCAGGCAAAGGTCTGGCCTTCGTGCGGATGCGGTTCGCCCCGCCAGTCCCAGACTCGGAAAAAATTCAGCCGCACGGTGGCATGGGGATAGGTAAAGATTCTGGTGATCCAGCGCGTGGCGCGGGGCTCTTCGATACCCAACTCCTCCTTCAGTTCGCGATGCAGGGCATGTTCCAGCGATTCGCCCGCTTCCACCTTGCCACCGGGGAATTCCCAGTAACCGGCATAGACCTTGTCCGATGGCCGTGAGGCCAGCATGACTTCGCCGGTTTTGCGTGTGAGCACCGCCGCGACCACCTCAACAATTCCCTGATCCCCAGTCATTTGCCCTGCCCTGTCCAGTCACGTGCGAACTGCTGCGCGACCCTTCCCGATCTCGCGCCGCGCGCCAGACTCCACTGCAACGCCGCGCGCGTAAAGTTTTCCGAGTGATGATCCTTAGTGCCCAGTTCCTTCGCCCAATGCGCGGCGATGGCCAGGTAGTCGTCCTGATCCATGGGATAGAAACTTACCCAAAGGCCGAAGCGTTCGGACAGCGACACTTTTTCTTCGGTGGCTTCAGCGGGGTGCACTTCGCCGCCGATATGCCGCGCTTCCAGGTTTTCCGCCATGAATTCAGGCATGAGGTGGCGGCGGTTGCTGGTGGCGTAGATCAGCACATTGTCCGAGGGTGTGGAAAGCGAGCCGTCCAGCGCGGCCTTGAGCGCAGGATAGCCGGGCTCATCGGCAGTAAAGGAAAGGTCATCGCAAAACAGGATAAAGCGTTGCGGGCCTTCGGGCAGCAGATCGAACAGTTCGGGCAGATGGGCCAGGCCCGCCTTGTCCAGTTCGATCAGGCGCAGGCCTTTGGATGCGTACTTCGCCAGCATGGCTTTCACCAGCGAGGATTTGCCAGTACCGCGCGCGCCGGTAAGCAATACATTGTTGGCAGGCCGGCCTTCGACAAACTGCCGGGTATTGGCATCGATTTTCTGCTTCTGATCGTCGATGGCCAGCAGGTGTTTCGCCTCGATCCGGTGCGCATGGCGGATTGTGCGCAGGCTTCGTGCTTCGACGAGCCAGCGCGCGGCATGGGTTTTCTTCCAGTCGATGGGCGCGGCGGGGGCGCCTTCCAGCCGGTCGAGCAGGCGTTCGATGCGTGGCAGCAGTTCGTTGAATGTGTTCATTTCATTTACACAGAGGAGGCAGAAGTGTCAGAGGATTTCCTCTGCTTTCTCTGTTGCCTCTGTGTTCTACTAGGTTCGATATTCTGCGTTGATCTTCACGTAGTCATAGGAAAAATCGCAGGTCCAGACCGTGGCGTTTTCCGTGCCGCGATTGAGCACGACGCGGATGGTGATTTCCGCTTCCTTCATGACCGCTGCGCCTTGCGCTTCGGTGTAGCTGGCGGCGCGGCCGCCCCTCTTGGCGACCAATACGTTGCCGAGATAAACCTGGATGGCATTCACGTCCAGGTCCATGATGCCCGCATAACCAATGGCTGCGAGGATGCGTCCAAGGTTGGGATCGCTGGCGAAGAAGGCAGTCTTGATCAGGGGCGAGCGCGCAATCGCATAGGCAATCTGTTTGCACTCGGCGCGGTCGCGGCCCTTCTCGATCTGCACCGTCATGAACTTGGTGGCACCTTCGCCGTCGCGCGCCATGGCCTGCGCGAGTCTGATCGAGACCTCGGCCAGCGCGTTTTTCAGAGCAGCATAGTCAGCGGAAGCGGCATCGGTGATTTCTGTATTACCGGCCTGACCGGTGGCCATCAGGATGAAGGAGTCGTTGGTAGAGGTGTCGCCATCGACGGTCACGCAGTTGAATGACACGTCGGCAACTTCCTTTGCCAGCTGGTTCAACAGTTTCTGCGAAATCGCCGCATCGGTGGCGATGTAGCCCAGCATGGTCGCCATGTTGGGGTGGATCATGCCGGAGCCCTTGGCCATGCCGGTGACGGTGATGATCTTGCCGCCAATCGTTGCCTGCACACTCGCCGCCTTGGCGACGATGTCGGTGGTCATGATGGCGTGTGCGGCTTCACTCCAGTGAGCCGGCGCAAGATCGGACTTCGCGTCCGGCAGCGCGGGGATGATCTTGTCGATGGGCAGCGGTTCCAGGATCACACCGGTGGAAAACGGCAGCACGTTTTCCGGTTTCAATCCCATTACGGATGCCACGGCTTCACAGGTTTTCTGCGCGCGGGTCAGACCTTCCTCGCCGGTGCCGGCATTGGCGTTGCCGGTGTTGATAATGAGCGCGCGGATGTCGTTGCCCGCGGCCAGCCGTTCACGGCAAAGCGTGACAGGCGCGGCGCAGAAGCGGTTTTGCGTGAACACGCCGGCGACTTTCGAACCCGGCACCAGTTCGATCAGGGTAATGTCGCGGCGACCGGGCTTCTTGATGCCGGCGGAGGTAATGCCGAGGCGAACACCCTGGACGGGATGAAGCGATGCGGGATCGGGGGCGGTGAGGTTGACAGGCATGTTGGCTTTCGATGATCGAAAGCCAACATTTTAATGGTGGAAGGATTAACCCGGATAATTCATTAGGACTCGCGTCCTAATGAATTATCCGGGTCTATTCTGCGCGCGGCAAAAAGCCCAATTTTCCCATCACCCGGCGGAAACTGGGTTTCCACGGCCACACGGGATCAAATTCGATCGAGCGGGCAAAGGCTGCCAATGCGATCAGGCCAAAGCCCAAAAACAAAAACTGGGAAACGATTTGCCTGAAAGTGATTTGCGCCAGGGGAATATCGAGAAATCCGGGCACAAAAAACAAACTGGCGAATGCGGCAAAAATAAAAGCAGGTCCAAGGTACATGGCTCTTCTCCGGTCTATCTCTATTATGGTTTAACCGGGATAAAGCAACCCCTGTGCCAAAGGCTGGAGGTGCTTGAATTTCAGGCTCTTCAGGCTGACAGCAGACTTGTGAGGGAAGAAGGGTGTAAATAATGCCGACAGACTTATTTGCTGACAGCTCGAGAGAGTTTGCGAAGAAATTCGTGGCTGAGGGTATAGAAGCGGGGCGTAGGACCGAGGTCTTCGTAAATGGGATCACCCTGATCGTCTTCAGCGATGACGCGTTTGCCCGGAACGTAAGGCATGGCGACTTCCAGTTCGTCCAGCGCTGCGCGCAACAGGTCTGAAACGATTTCTTCCTCGGAACACTCCGGGTACATGACCTGCAAGGCCTCGATACGGGCGGCATCCCGCAGGGAAAGCTGGACATTGTAGGGCTTGCCAGTCAGTGAAACGTGCGTCTGGTTTCCCCACCTGGGGATCAGGTCGGCGATTTTCATACTTTTTTTTATAGCCTACCAAGACGCAGTGCCAAGCTTAAATTTGGCGGAGGCCTGAAAAAATGCGACTGTCTGCTCAGCAGCCCGCCTGAGTCTTGGTGAAAACCAGAATACGGTTGTTGGCCGGCATGGCGTGATCGGCGCACAGTTTGAATCCAAAAAGACCGGCGCACTCGATTACCGCCTCGAAATCCCGGATGGCGGAGCGCGGGTCACGGGCTTTCAGCCATTCATCAAATCGCGCGTTGCTTTCCGAAGTGTAGTTTCCGTCATAGTTGAACGGGCCATAAATGACGAGTTTGCCGCTTTGCTTCAGCGCACCGGCGGCGCCTTCAATCAGCTTTTGACCGGCTTCCCAAGGCAAGATGTGCAGTGTGTTGGCAGTAAAGATGCCGTCGAATTCCATCCGCGGCCATGCGCCGGTAACGTCAAGGTGGATGGGCGCCAGCACGTTCGGGAGCTGCGCTTCCTCAAGCCAAATGCGGATGCCGGCGTGATTATCCGGCAAGTCGCTGGTTTGCCAGGTCAGGTGCGGCAAAGCGGTTCCGAAATGCACCGCATGCTGCCCGGTGCCGGAACCGATTTCAAGGATATGACCGGGCACGTCAAAGACCCCATGCAGAATGACCTGAATGGGGGTTTTGTTGCGCTCGCAGGCCTCGGAAAAAGGCCGTTCGGGCGCTAGATGCTCTTCCCGGAGGGTTTCTTGCATTCGCATTTGAAATCCAGGCCTTCGCGGGGCGCGGCCTTGCAGGAAAATGTCTGGATGCCTTCCGAGCCGCAGATTTCTCGGCATTGGGCTTCCTTGTTTTCGCAATAAGACACGTAATCCGGCGTATCGGATTCGCTGGAATTGAAAGAGATGCAGCCGGCCAGGGGCGCAATCAGCAGCAGGGAAAACAGGTGTTTCATCGAGCCTCCAACAATTTCGGGGGAAAGCCAGTACAACTTATTAGAGCAGAAACAGCCGCGTTTTACGCTTTGATAACGATTTTTTACAGGGAGATGAGTTTGCCGCTGGCCAGTACCAGCCCCGCCCGGACCGCTTTGCCGGGCCAGAGCGCACGGGCTGCGCCGGCATATTCTTCAAGCTGGTCGCGATGACGGGCAATCAGTTCAGATGCTTCCAGTGCGGCATCGGCCTCGCCGGTTTTGTAGTCCAGCACCCAGATTTCGTGCCCAAACTCCACCATGCGGTCGATGCGTCGCAACGAGCCGTCTGCCAGCAGCAGTTCCATTTCGTTTTGCGCCCGCAGGTAGCGCGATGGATTGAAGAACTGTTCCAGCACGGGCTGTTTCAGCAAGGCCTTGGCTGCCTGCAATGTGCGATCCAGTGTGTTGGCATCCAGTTTCAGCCGACTGGCAATGTCCGCAGGATTGCGCGCCGCACCGGGCGGTGCAAGATGTTCCAGACAGGCATGAAAGAGTTCGCCCACTGCGCCCGCGTGCGACTGGGCGCTGCGCGCAAGCCGCGTGCCAACGGGCATTGGCGTAAGTATGGGCGCGGGCGACACGACATCCGGTGTTGCGGGCGTGGCGGCCAGCGGCAGGCTGGCGGGCGCGGCAAGGTTTTGCCAGGCGGCGGCAATATCGCGCAGCCAGGGGTGTTTGATGTCCCCGGTCTTTTTGTCAGGGTCGGCATTGCCACTGACGATGAGCGCCTGCCTGGCGCGGGTCAGCGCCACGTACAGCAGATTGGTTTCTTCCTTCTCGCTCAGCTGCGCTTCTTCGGCAAACCAGTGCTCGCGGAATTTGCCCTGGTCTTCCTTTTTCCCAAAAAGCGAAAAATGCACGGGGCGCTTGTCAGCAGGAGGCCAGGGTGAGAGCACGGCATGGTGGCTGCCCTTTTTCTGGTAGTTGCCGCCCAGCAGCCAGACGATGGGCGCTTCCAGCCCCTTGGCGCCGTGGATGGTCAGCAGGCGCACGGCGTTTTCGCCGTCTGCCGCAATGCCTTCTTCCGGCGCGGCCTCCGGGTCGTCCAGCAGCGATTTCAGGTCACGGATGAAGCCACCCAGCGAGGGGTAGCGCCCGGCATCCTGGGTCAGCGCCAGTTGCAAAAAAGCGCGCAGGTTGGCGGCAATCTGCGGGCGCATGGCTTGCGGCGCGGCGGCGGCATAGCGCGCTTCCACATCGCATTCGAAATACATGCGGTCGAGCAGATCATGCGCGGGTAGCAGTCCGGCCCAGGGCTTCCAGCCGGACAACAGGCGCGCGGCGCGCGCGAGGTTATGCGGGCAATCAGCGTTGGCGGCGATATTCTGCAAACGCTCCCAGCCATGTGCCGTGCTGGAATCAAACACCTGCAGCAGCTCTTGATCGCTGCAACCGAACAACGGGCTTTTCAGTACATGCGCCAGCTTGAGGTCGGCATGCGGCAACAGCAGCACTTCCAGCAGCGCAATGATGTCCTGCGCTTCCAGCGCGTGCAGCAGGCCGCCTCGGCGCGAGGTGATGAAGGGAATGCCTTCTGCCTCCAGCGCCTGTTCGTAAATTTTCAGGTGCGTGCGATTGCGCACCAGCGCCATCACATCACCATTACGCGCGGCATGTTCGCCGTGTGTTGTTTGCACGGCCCATTGCCCCAGTACTTCGTTCTTCAGCACGTGCGCAAACATCCGCGCTTCTTCGTGCACGGCCTTGTCTTCCGCTTCCGGCAGCGCATCGGTGAGGGGATCGCGCAGCGTGCCGCTGTCTTCGCGTTCGTCATCGCGTTTTTCCGCAGGCGGCGTTAGGGCTGGCACAAAGCGCACGGCACCGGCCAGTGCATCGTTGTCGACAGGCCAGGTGTGGGGCGCAAAGCTGTTCCGGTGTTCAAACACGGGATTGACGGCCTGCACCACGGCAGGCGCCAGCCGGCGCGTTTCGTCATTGCTAAAGCGCGCGGCGCTGAAATGCGATTGCAGAAAATCCGCCGCCACATCGAACACGCGCGCCTCGCCGCGTCGGAAACGATAGATCGCCTGCTTGGGGTCGCCCACCATGAATACCGTCATGGCTGAATCGGCCGCGCGCGATTCCAGCAACCACGCAGACAGCGCGCGCCATTGCAGCGGGTTGGTGTCCTGAAACTCGTCCAGCAGCAGGTGGCGAATACGCGCATCCAGCTTGAGGTTGATGGCAGGCGCGAACTCCTCGCTCTCCAACAACTGGCAGCCCAGCCATTCCGCATCGGCGTAGTCCAGCACGCCGCGTTCGGCCTTGGCCTGCTGAAAGGTTTGCAGGAAAGCATTGCCAAGCAAAAGGCCATGCCTGTTCAATGACCAGATGCGCTGTTCGGACTGCTGTTCGGCAACATTCTCCAGCGCGGTTTCCAGCGCGTCGTAGTCACGCAGGTAGTTGTCTGCGCGTCCCGCCAGTTTTTTCAGGGTGCTGTCATTGGCCTTTTTCTTCGGGCGATTGCCTTTGCTGTCCAGAATCTGTTTGCGCAAACCTGCCAAATCCTGCTCCTCGGTCGCTTGCCGAATCGCAGCGGCCTGCCTGAGTTCGGTGGCTGTCCCCAGCTCCAGCCCAAGTGCAATATTGCGCGCCCGTTGCACCAGCAAATCATCCGCCCAGAACGCCGCTTCGGCATCCTCTTCAAGATGTGCCGAAAGCAGGGCGCGCAAGCTGGCAAGCATGGATTCGACGGGCTGGTCCTGCCCTTCTGTGCTGGCCAGCCACTCTGCGCGTGATTGAATGAACTGGTGCAGCAAGGCCTTGAGGTTGGATTCGCCAATCTCGTCCAGCAGCACCAGCAGCGCCCGGCCCGCTTCTGACTCAGGCGCAGCAGCCCATTCAGAGAGCAGGCGATCCAGCACCTCGTCGCGCAACTGCTTTTCACGATCAAGCAAGGGCGCTCCCCAGGGCAGCCCGGCTTCCAGCGGTGCATGGCGCAGCAACTCCAGAAACCAGGCATGAAAAGTGGAAATGGCCGGGCCGGGCTGTGCCGTCAACACCGCCTCCAGCAGCCCGTGTGTACGCGGCATCAGCGCATCAATTTCATGTTCGGAAAGCTGGCGCTGGCGCAGAAAATCCTGCACCTTTGCATCGTCCTCCGTAGCCAGAAACTCCAGCCACTCATACAGGCGCGCCGTCATCTCCTGCGCCGCCTTGCGTGTGAAAGTAATCGCCAGCAACTCCGAAGGCTTCGCCCCCGCCAGCAACAAGCGGATCATGCGCGACACCAGCAGCCAGGTCTTGCCGCTGCCCGCGCAGGCTTCGACCACCACGGAATGCGTGGGCGAGAGCGCGGTAGCGTTATTAATTTTTTGGTTACTCATGCCACCAGCCTTTTCTGCACAGCCCCCGTGCTTCGCAGTAGCCGCACACGGCTTCTGCGCCGTTGGCAATCAATGGGGTGCCGCTGGCGACTTTTTCGAGCAATTCTGGAAGCCGCATGGCGATGGCTTTGGGATCAACTTCTTCATCCAGTGCGTAGAGGCGGGGCTCGTCGGTATCGATGGGCAGATAGGCAGCTTCGGCCTCGGCCAGCCAGGCGTAGAAGGGCAGCTGGACGTGTTCGCCGGGGTGTTCTGCCCATTTCTTGAGCTTTGATGGGTGGGTGGTTTTGTAGTCGAGCACGCGTGTGTGGGTGCCGTTTGTGTCGATGCGATCCACCCGCCCAGACAGCGTGATTTCACCCAGTTCCGGCACATGTGTTTGCATTTCCAGGTTTTTTTCGCCGCTTTGGTAGTGCCAGCCGCTATGTGCGTGTTGCAGCCACAATGCGATGTAGGCGGTCTGATGTTTGTGCCAGCGCGCCTGCCATGCGATGGCTGTCCACGCGGAAAAGGCGCTGAATTCGGCGTGGGCGATTTCATCCAGCCTTGCCTGCGCCAAGGCCGCGTCACGCGGTGGGGCGCTGTCGTGAAATCGCTTAAGGATGCGATGCAGGGCGTTGCCGTAATCGCTCTTGTCGAGTTCCTGATCGGCTTCGTCCAGTTCTTTAAGCCCCAGTGCATGGCGCGCGAAGAAGCGGTAGGGGCAATCGATCAGGGTCTGGTAGGCGGTGGGTGAATAACGCAAGGGCAGGCGCGACGCGGGGATGACCGGCGCGGGGCGGGCGGCAGCCTGCGGCAGGGCATCGGTTTTGGCGGGCGGTGTGGCGGCGTGCTGAATGTCCATGGGCGTGTGCCACGCCGCCTGGTGCAGGGTTTGCAGCAGGGCGATAAATGGCGAGGGCGGGTTGGCCGCATCTTCTTTCCATGCCTGCCAGGTCAGCAGGCTGTTGCCCTGCGCCAGCAGTTGTATGAGGTCTTCCCGCGTTTGTGCAACATGATCGGTTGTCGTGGGCAGGCCCAGTGAGGCCAGCGCTGACTGGCCAAGCAGGCTGGAAGCCGGCGGCGCGGGAAGGTGCGTGGCATCCGCGCCGAGGATGGCGACGGCGTCGAACACACGGCCGCGCGTATTGGGCAGCGAGGTGAGCACGACCGGGCTGGCCACGCTTTTGTCGGCAAAGGTTGCGGATTCCAGCACCCAGTCGAGCCAGCGCCGCCATTCGCCAAAGCTGTGGGTTTCCTGCGTGGCGGCCAGTTCGTGCTGCAGGGTGTCGAGCTTTTCCAGCAATTGCGCGCCCGCTGCGTCTGCGCCAAGCGGTTCGATGGCGCGCAGGGCGGCGAGGCTGTTGCGCAGGCGTTGCAGCCATTCAGCCAGCGTGGCGCGGCGCATGGGGAAGGCTTGTGCGGTGCCCAGCAGCGCATCCAGCAGGGGAATGGCCTCGGCCAGTTCGGGCTCTGACTGCGCCAGTTTCCACAGCTCGGCCCGGCCCTGATGGATGCCGTGCCTGCGCATGGCGAGTTCCAGTTTCAGCACGGTGTCCTGCCGCGCGGCGAGATCGCCCAGCAGGAAGGGGGACTTCAGCAGGTCGAGCACTTCCACATGCGGGAAATCGCTGGCCAGGCATTCCAGCCAGCGGTCGATGACGGCAGCGGCAGCGGTGGTGGTAAACGTCCAGCCGGTTTCGTCTTCCACCAGCACATCCAGACGCTCAAGCAGCGCGCGCACGCGGCGGGCGGTCAGGCGGTCGAGTGCAATCAGCGCGATTTTTCCGCGACCTTCTTGCAGTTGCTGCATGACCCAGGCCGTGGCGGCACGCGCTTCGGCTTCCAGGTGCGGGGCGGGTGCGAGCTTGAGGCGGTTCTGCAGGGGTGGGGGGCTGTACAGCTCGGCCAGCGCCTGTGCGCGTTCCCGGATTGGGAGACCGGAAGCCTGCCAGGCGGCGTGCAGGCAATGGGCGACCGGCGAATCGGTAGCCAGTTCAAACAGGGTGACCGGCGCTTTACGGGCGTACTGGTTGAGAAAATATTTTTCGGTTTGCGTCAGTGGGCCGGGGGCAAAGACAAACAGAGGTTTGTCTGCGCTGGCGGCGATTTTTTTCAGCGCGGCGGCGTAGCGGGTGACGGGGTTTGTCGCGCTGCCACTGAAGGCGGTGTGCACGGCTTCGACCAGCGCGATTTCGCGGCTGGGGGCGTACGCAGTGGAAAAATCCCGGCGCGCGGACTGTTCCGGGCGCTCGGCCTCCAGCGCATCGGAGAGGTTCAGCAGTTCGTCGGCCAGCGCCCAGTGGTCAATATGGCCCAGCCAGGCCTGTTTTCTTAGCGTGGCATGCAGGCGGGCGAGGCGGCTGGCGTGCGCTTCGGGCGCACCGTCCGCTACGCTGTCCGCCCACGACTTGAGCGGAAGAATGGCGGGCGGGATGAGCGCGTGCAGTCCCGAACAGGCGGCAAGGTGCTGAGCAAAATCCTGTACCGCGCGCTGGTTGGGCACAAGCACGACCAGATTTGACAGATCCGGGAGCGAGCCTGCGTGACAGGCGAGTAGATGGCGGGCTGCTGCCTCGGCCAGGTTGTTGCCGGACAGGGGAATCGTGACGATTCCCGGAACGTTCACTTCACCAGATATTGCAGCTTGTCCTTCACCTTCGCCCAGTCATCCGCGTCGGACGGCGCATCCTTGCGTTCGATGATGGGTTTCCACTTCTTTGCCAGATCGGCGTTGATTTCGAGGAAATGGCGCTGGTCGTCAGGGCAGTCGTCCTCGGCGAAAATCGCTTCTACCGGACACTCCGCAACGCACAGGGTGCAGTCGATGCATTCGTCGGGATCAATGACGAGGAAATTCTCGCCTTCGCGGAAGCAGTCCACCGGACAGACATCCACGCAATCAGTATATTTGCACTTGATACAAGGTTCGGTAACGACGTAGGTCATGGTTGTTGGCTTGGCGTTTAATGAAAAACCCCCGGGGCGGCCGGGTGCTTTCAATTTACATAAGTTTTCAGGTAGGATAGCGGCAACATCTTGGTTTTGCCAGCTTTGAACCATAAATTCTCACCGTTGCCGGGCCGTCCGGCATGTCACTGATTTCCGCAGGAGCCTTCCAAGCATGAGTGAACATATCCATTACATCTCCGATGCCTCGTTTGAGCAGGAGGTTTTGCAATCACCGCTGCCAGTGCTGGTGGATTACTGGGCTGACTGGTGTGGCCCGTGCAAGATGATATCGCCGGTGCTGGACGAAGTTGCCAAGGAGTACACCGGCAAGCTAAAGGTCTGCAAACTCAATATCGACGAAAACCAGGGCACGCCCCCCAAGTACGGCATACGCGGCATTCCCACCCTGATGATTTTCAAGAACGGCAACGTTGAAGCGACCAAAGTAGGCGCACTGTCCAAGTCCCAGTTGACGGCCTTTGTTGACAGCAACATTTAAGCCCACTACTCTTTAAGCCGTAAAACAAAACAAATCCTCCGCCCGCGCCCGCGGGCGGGCTTTCCAAACCCAGTCTCTTCCTATCTCCGGCCGCGCGCCGCCTCAAGCCATGCACCTTTCCGAACTCAAGCAGTACCACGTTACCCAGCTGGTGGAAATGGCCACCACCAATGGCATCGATAACGCCAACCGGATGCGCCGCCAGGAGTTGCTGTTCGCCATCCTGAAAAACCACGCCAAAAAAGGTGAAAGTATTTATGGCGGCGGGGTGCTGGAGGTGCTGCCGGACGGATTCGGTTTCCTGCGCTCGCCCGATACTTCCTATCTGGCCAGCCCGGATGACATTTATGTTTCGCCCTCGCAGATTCGCCGCTTCAACCTGCACACGGGAGATGCGATCGACGGTGAGATCCGCACACCCAAGGATGGCGAACGCTATTTCGCCATCAGCAAGCTGGATACGGTCAACAAGGAATCCCCGGAAGCAGCCAAGAACAAGATCCTGTTTGAAAACCTGACGCCGCTGCATCCGGACAAGCCGCTGAAACTGGAACGCGACATCCGCGCCGAAGAAAACGTCACCAGCCGCGTCATCGACATTATCGCGCCCATCGGCAAGGGGCAGCGCGGTCTGCTGGTGGCCAGCCCCAAGTCGGGCAAGACAATCATGCTTCAGCATATTGCCCATGCCATCACTTCCAACCATCCGGAAGTGGAGCTGATTGTTTTACTGATTGACGAGCGTCCGGAAGAAGTGACTGAAATGAGTCGCATGGTGCGCGGAGAAGTTGTGGCCTCCACCTTTGACGAACCCGCCAGCCGGCACGTGCAGGTCGCGGAAATGGTGATCGAGAAAGCCAAGCGCCTGGTCGAACACAAGAAGGATGTGGTCATCCTGCTCGATTCCATCACCCGTCTGGCGCGCGCTTACAACACCGTGCAGCCTGCTTCCGGCAAGGTACTGACCGGCGGAGTGGACGCCAATGCCCTGCAGAAACCCAAGCGTTTCTTCGGCGCCGCGCGAAACATTGAAGAGGGGGGCAGCCTCACCATCATCGCCACCGCACTCATCGACACCGGTAGCCGCATGGACGATGTGATCTACGAAGAATTCAAGGGCACCGGCAACATGGAAATCCATCTTGACCGGCGCATGGCGGAAAAGCGGGTCTACCCTGCCATCAACGTCAACCGTTCCGGCACCCGCCGCGAAGAACTGCTGCTGCCACAGGATGTGCTGCAAAAAGTCTGGATACTGCGGAAGCTGCTTTACAACATGGATGATCTGGAAGCGATGGAATTCCTTCTGGACAAAATGCGCGCCACCAAGAACAACGGCGAGTTCTTCGATTCCATGCGTTCGGGCAAATAAGGTTGCTGCCAGTATAGTGGTATTAAGTGGCCGCACGTACCAGTGCTTTGCCGCTTCTTATGGTTGCATCAGCATTTCTAATTCGGGTATCATCCCGGGCTAATGTTGAGGCCTACCACCCGGGTGGCGGTTTTTCAGGTCGCCATCCTCCTTGCCGTTGCGGCGGTTGCCTATGTTGTGCAGGGTGAAAAGACCGCGTTATCAGCGGCATATGGAGTGGCTGTCACACTGTTGGGCAGCCTGTTGATGCTGGCCAGAGAGAGGGAAAGCGAATCTCATTCCGAATGGACTGCCCAACGGCAGTTGGGACAGTTTTTCCGGTTGGCTGCGGAACGGTATTTGTTGGCGGGAAGTTTGCTGGCACTGGGTTTTCTGTCCGGCAAGGTTGATCCTCTTGCATTGATTACCGGGTTTGTTGCCGGGCAGTTTGGCTGGCTGGCGGCACTCAAGAAATAGGCAAACAGGTGCGTTCTGATTGCGCATTCAATGATCGTGCGGACGCAATCAAAACTTACTTGAAATCAAAACGATAATCATGTCTGGCGAAGCACATACCTCCGGCGAGTACATCAAGCACCACCTGCAAAATCTGACCTTCGGGCAGCACCAGGATGGCACGTGGGGTTTGGCGCACAGCGCGCAGGAAGCCAAGGAAATGGGCTTCTGGGCCATTAATCTGGACAGCATGGGCTTTGCCATTGGCCTAGGCTTGCTGTTTCTGCTTCTGTTCCGTTCGGCTGCAAAAAAGGCAACGGTGGGCATTCCCTCTGGCTTGCAGAATTTTGTCGAATGGGTCGTCGAGTTTATTGACGGCTCGGTGCGCGGTTCCTTTTCTCATCACAATCCGCTGGTCGCGCCGCTGGCGCTGACCGTGTTCATGTGGGTGTTCCTGATGAACTTCATGGACCTGCTGCCCATCGACTGGTTGCCGCTGGTTGCCAGCGCGACGGGGTTGCCGTTCCTCAAGGTGGTGCCGTCTACCGACCCCAACGTTACCTTTGGCCTGTCGTTGTCCATTTTCTTCCTGGTGCTCTATTACAGCGTCAAAATGAAAGGCCCCGGCGGCTTTTTTGCCGAACTGGCCTTCCAGCCTTTCCCGAAATGGCTGTTCCCGGTCAACCTGCTGCTGGAGGGCGTGGGCCTGATCGCCAAGCCAATTTCGCTGGCCCTGCGTCTGTTCGGCAACATGTATGCCGGTGAAATGATCTTTATTCTGATTGCGCTGATGTTCGGCGGCGGTGTACTGCTGGGCGTGTTTGGCGGCGTGTTGCAGTGGGCGTGGGCGGTGTTCCATATCCTGATCATCACCCTGCAGGCGTTCATTTTCATGACGCTGACCATCGTGTATCTGGACATGGCGCATTCCGAGCACCATTAAAAAATAGCGGTTACTTTTTCAACTTAATCTGAAAACTCAAGGAGTAAACAAATGGAAATGACTCAAGCCGTACTGTATATCGCAGGTGCGCTGATGATGGGCCTGGGCGCTCTGGGCGCAGCCGTGGGTATCGGTATTCTCGGTGGCCGTTTCCTTGAAGGGGCAGCTCGCCAGCCTGAACTCATCCCCATGCTGCGTACCCAGTTCTTCATCGTCATGGGTCTGGTTGATGCCGTACCGATGATTGCAGTCGGCCTGGCCATGTATGTGCTGTTTGCTGTCGCCGGTTAATCGCAGCCTGTATCAGCGAGTTTGATTAACCTACCGTTTAAGGTGCGGATATGAATTTCAACGCTACCCTGATCGGCCAGTCCATCACGTTCATCTTCTTCGTGTGGTTTTGCATGAAGTACGTGTGGCCGCCCATCATGAACGCGCTCGAAGCGCGCAAAAAACAGATCGCCGATGGTCTGGCTGCCGCCGATCGTGGCAAGCACGAGCTTGAACTAGCGGCAAAAAAAGCCGCCGACAACATGCGCGATGCGAAGGCCCAGGCAGCTGAAGTGCTGGCGCAGGCTGAAAAGCGCGCAGCGCAAATTGTTGAAGATGCCAAAAATGCCGCCAAGGCAGAAGGCGATCGTCAAATTGCGGCGGCACAAGCCAATATCGAGATGGAAACCAACCGCGCGCGTGAAGGCCTGCGCGAGCAGGTAGCACAACTGGCTGTGGCAGGTGCGGAAAAAATCCTGCGCCGCGAAGTTAATGGCCAGTCACATGCCGACCTGCTCAACCAGCTGAAAGCCGAACTGTAATCATGGCTGAACTTTCCACCATCGCCCGTCCTTACGCTGAAGCGGTTTTCCGCCTGGCCAGGGAAAAAAACGCCCTGAGCGAATGGTCTGACCGGCTGACCACGCTGGCGGCGATTGTGTCTGATGCGCGCATGCAGGCGGTAATTGCCGATCCCAATACCAGCGCGACCCGTGCCGCCGAATTGGTGGGTTCGATTGGCGACAAGGTGCTGGGCGAAGCGGGCAAAAGCCTGTTGACCGTACTGGCAGGCAATGACCGCCTGATGCTGTTGCCGGAAATCGCCAGCCAGTACGAAGTACTGAAAGCGGAAGCGGAAGGAAAGCTGGAAGCCACCATAGTTTCCGCCCAGGAAATGAGCGAAACGCAGAAAGCCGACATGTTGGCGGCACTCAAGGCCAGATTCGGCCGTGATGTGCAGGCCACGGTGGAGATAGACCCCAGCCTGATAGGCGGGGCAGTAATTACGGTAGGTGATCAGGTGATTGACGGCTCGGTGAAGGGCCGTCTGCAAAAAATGGCCGCCTCGCTCGTCGCTTGATAAGCGGCCTGCAAAATTTGGCAGTTTGATAACTTAATTTAGATACGGAACCGGCAAAACCGGAAATGACCATGCAACTGAACCCAAGCGAAATCAGCGAACTGATTAAGGCCAAGATCGAGAACCTGGGAACGGGTTCCGAACTGCGCACCCAGGGCACCATCGTGTCCGTGACCGACGGCATCATCCGCGTGCACGGGCTGTCCGATGTGATGTCGGGCGAAATGATCGAACTGCCGGGCAACGTGTTCGGCGTGGCGCTCAACCTCGAACGCGACTCGGTTGGCGTGGTGGTGCTGGGCGATTATGAACACCTGAAAGAAGGCGATACCGCCAAATGTACCGGCCGCATTCTGGAAGTGCCCATTGGCCCCGAGCTGAAAGGCCGAGTGGTCAACGCGCTGGGCCAGCCCATCGATGGCAAGGGCCCGGTCAACACAAGCAAAACCTCTCCGATGGAAGTGATTGCCCCCGGCGTGATTGAGCGCCAGTCGGTAAGCCAGCCGGTGCAAACCGGCCTCAAATCCATCGACTCCATGGTGCCGATTGGCCGCGGGCAGCGTGAATTGATTATTGGTGACCGCCAGACCGGCAAGACCGCCGTAGCGATTGACGCCATCATCAACCAGAAGGGCACGGGAGTGACCTGTGTTTATGTGGCGGTGGGCCAGAAAGCCTCATCGATTGCCAACGTGGTGCGCAAGCTAGAAGAGCACGGTGCCATGGCGCATACCATCATCGTTGCCGCATCGGCGTCTGATTCAGCCGCCATGCAATTCCTGGCGCCCTATGCCGGCTGTGCGATGGGTGAATACTTCCGCGACAGCGGTGAAGACGCGCTGATCGTGTATGACGATCTGACCAAGCAGGCTTGGGCATACCGCCAGATTTCACTGTTGCTGCGCCGTCCGCCAGGTCGCGAAGCTTATCCCGGTGATGTGTTCTATCTGCACTCCCGTCTGCTGGAGCGTGCCGCTCGCGTGAATGCCGACTTCGTGGAAAAGGCCACCAAGGGTGCAGTCAAGGGCAAGACGGGCTCGCTGACCGCGTTGCCGATCATTGAAACGCAGGCCGGTGACGTGTCCGCCTTCGTGCCGACCAACGTGATTTCGATTACCGACGGCCAGATTTTCCTGGAAACCGACCTGTTCAACGCCGGTATCCGTCCCGCCATTAACGCGGGTCTGTCCGTGTCCCGCGTGGGCGGTGCCGCGCAGACCAAGGTGATCAAGAAGCTGGGTGGCGGTATCCGTCTGGCGCTGGCGCAGTACCGCGAACTGGCTGCATTTGCCCAGTTTGCCTCGGATCTGGATGACGCCACCAAGAAGCAGCTGGAGCGCGGCAAGATCGTGACTGAGCTGATGAAACAGGCGCAATACTCGCCCATGAGCGTGGCCGAAATGGCCATCACCCTGTTTGCCGTGAACAATGGCTACATGGATGGCCTGGACGTGAAAAAAGTGCTGCCGTTTGAAGCCGCGCTTCAAGCATACATGCGTGACAAGCAGAAGGCGCTGGTCGATGCCATCAATTCCAGCGGCGAGATGAGCGGTGAAAACGAAGCGGCGCTCAAGGCGGCGCTCGAGTCCTTCAAGCAGACCGCTGTTTATTAATTCGGCACTGATTCGGGAGTCCCGGCAATGGCCGCAGGCAAGGAAATACGAACCAAGATCAAGAGCGTGGAGAACACGCGCAAGATCACCAAAGCCATGGAAATGGTGGCGGCAAGCAAGATGCGCAAGGCGCAGGAACGCATGAAGGCGGCGCGCCCCTATGCTGAAAAAATTGCCAATGTCGCCGTACACATGGCGTATGCCCATCCGGAGTACAAGCATCCTTTCATTCTGCGTCGCGATGGTGTCAGGCGCGTGGGTCTGATTGTCGTCACTTCCGACAAGGGATTGTGCGGCGGGTTGAACACCAATGCATTAAGGGTAGTAGTCAACAAGATCAAGGAATGGGAAGGCCAGAGTGTTGGCGTGGATGTCACCGCCATCGGTAACAAGGGCCTGGGTTTCATGCAGCGCATGGGCGGCAATGTCGTCTCTCAATTGACTGCACTGGGCGATGCGCCGCACATGGAGCGCCTGATCGGTCCGATCAAGATCATGCTGGATGCGTACGTGGAAGGTAGGATTGATGCGTTATATCTGGTTTACAACCGCTTCATCAACACGATGAAGCAGGAGCCCACGATCAAGCAGCTTTTGCCTCTGGAACAGGCGGCGGGCAGTGAAGAAGACAAGCTGAAGCATCACTGGGATTACATCTACGAACCGGATGCCAAGCCCGTGGTGGATGCGCTGCTGACACGCTATATCGAGTCGATCGTGTATCAGGGCGTGGTGGAAAACATCGCCTGTGAACAATCGGCGCGGATGGTGGCGATGAAGGCCGCTTCCGACAACGCCAAAAACGTGATCGGCGAACTGAAGTTGCTGTACAACAAGACTCGTCAGGCAGCAATTACCAAGGAGCTGTCGGAGATCGTCGCCGGCGCGGCTGCAGTCTAGCAGCCAAGCGGATGCGATCGGGCGAGACTAACATGAGCGCGGCAAATGTTATGGCGAGACCAAATCGCAATAGCGCGGCAGCAGTTTGATGGCTAACAGAATTTTTGAATATTGATTGAACCAGGAAAAACCATGAGCAACGGAAAAATCGTTCAGGTCATTGGCGCGGTGGTGGATGTGCAATTCCCCCGCGAGTCCATGCCCAGGGTATTTGATGCGCTGAAGCTGTCCAACCCGGACACCACATTTGAAGTGCAACAGCAAATGGGTGACGGCGTGGTGCGCACCATTGCGATGGGTTCCACCGACGGCTTGCGCCGCGGCATGGAAGTTCTTGCCACTGGCAGCCCGATTCAGGTGCCGGTGGGTCAGGCAACTCTTGGCCGCATCATGAACGTGCTGGGTACGCCGATTGATGAAGCCGGCCCGATCGCCACTGATGCGCGCATGCCGATTCATCGCAAGCCGCCGGCTTTCGACGAACAGGCTGCCTCCGTGGATATTCTGGAAACGGGCATCAAGGTGATCGACCTCATCATGCCGATTGCCAAGGGTGGCAAGATCGGACTGTTTGGCGGTGCGGGCGTGGGCAAGACCGTTACGCTGATGGAGCTTATCCGCAACATCGCGGTGGAGCATTCCGGTTTCTCTGTGTTTGCCGGCGTGGGCGAACGTACTCGCGAAGGCAACGACTTCTATCACGAAATGAAGGAAGGTGGCGTGCTGGACAAGGTGGCACTCGTATACGGCCAGATGAACGAACCGCCGGGCAACCGTTTGCGTGTCGCGCTGACCGGACTGACCATGGCGGAATTTTTCCGCGACGAAGGCCGCGACGTGCTGATGTTCATCGACAACATCTACCGCTATACCCTTGCCGGTACCGAAGTGTCCGCATTGCTGGGCCGCATGCCTTCCGCCGTGGGTTACCAGCCGACACTGGCGGATGAGATGGGCCGCCTGCAGGAACGCATTACGTCCACCAAGACCGGTTCCATCACGTCTTTCCAGGCGGTGTATGTGCCTGCGGATGACCTGACCGATCCGTCGCCGGCTACCACCTTTGCGCACCTGGATGCGACGCTGGTGCTGTCCCGTCAGGTTGCCGAGCTGGGGATTTACCCTGCTGTGGACCCGCTGGATTCCACTTCCCGCCAGCTTGATCCGCAGGTGGTCGGTGAAGAACACTACAACGTCGCCCGCGCCGTGCAAGGCACGCTGCAGAAGTACAAGGAGCTGCGCGACATCATCGCCATTCTGGGCATGGACGAACTGTCGCCCGAAGACAAGCTGGCCGTGGCCCGTGCCCGCAAGATCCAGCGCTTCCTGTCGCAGCCTTTCTTCGTGGCGGAAGTGTTCACCGGCGCGCCAGGCAAGTATGTTTCGCTGAAGGACACCATCGCCGGCTTCAAGGCGATCGTTAACGGCGAGTATGACCACCTGCCCGAGCAGGCTTTCTACATGGTCGGCCCGATCGAAGAGGCGGTAGAGAAGGCGAAAACCTTACAGTAAATTCTTGGGGCTGGGGGCCAGTGGTCGAGGCGCGGCGAAGCCGCACCGATCCTGAATCCTGAATCCCGACCCCTGAAGGGAAAGAAATGGCAATGACACTACATGTCGATATCGTCAGCGCGGAAAGCTCGCTGTTTTCAGGCACAGCGGAGTTTCTGTCCGTGCCGGGCGAGATGGGAGAACTGGGTATATACCCGCGCCACACGCCGCTGTTGACCCGGCTCAAGCCTGGCGCGGTGCGCATCAAGAAACCGGATGTGGCGGAAGAGGAACTGGTTTTTGTTTCCGGCGGCGTGCTGGAAGTTCAACCGCATGTGGTGACCATCCTGTCCGATACCGCCATTCGCGGCCACGATCTGGATGAGGCGAAAGCTCTGGAAGCTAAACGCGCAGCCGAAGAGGCCATGAAGGACAAATCCGCTGCCATGGATCTTGCCCAGGCGCAGGCCGAACTGGCTTCTGCCGTAGCGCAATTGGCAGCAATTCAGAAACTGCGCAAAAAGGTCTGATTGCGAAAGCATGTTTGAGGGGTTACCAAAGGCAGCTTCGGCTGCCTTTATTTTTGTATGCCGCCACGTGGCGATCAACATAATGCTGGTTCGGGCTGGCATGAGGCGACAGATTGGAAGAAAATCTCGTTTTCACTGAATTCAGCCCTGCGGTCGAGTGATAACCAAATGGGGCGTGCTTGACCGGGATCGTCTGGCTCGAAATCGAAACAAGAGTTTTCAATCAATATCGCATCGAGGAGCCATAGATTTTTTCTTTACTGGCCAGGCTGGCCAACCGATTCCCTTGGGCCCTGATTGGCTTTATCGTCCTGTGGGCGGCGCTTAGTGGTCTCTATGGGCTTGATATTGAAAATCGCCTAACGCTCAATCCCGGCTGGGATGCGCCCGGCAGTGGGTCGGAACGGGCCGCAAGGCAGTTGCGTGACAACCTGGGGCGGGACGAAACACCTGTCATTCTGCTTTTCAGCCCGAACGTTGCCGGGCTCGACCATGTCGACATGCTTGCCTACCGACAGGCCGTTGAAGCGGCATTGTTGCCACTATTCAGCAACGCCCACGTCAACAGTGTTTTTACCTATTATTCCACCGGCAATGCCAAGCTGAAATCTCATGATGGCCGCATGACGTACGCCATCGTGAATCTCAAGCGTGGCGAGGATGAGGGCGTAGCAGCCTATCGCCAGTTGAGGGAAAGCATCGCCAGCGATCAACTGCAAATCAAACTGGGCGGTGAGTTGGCCGTGTATGTGGATGTGCGCGAGCAGCTTGATCGTGATCTCAAAAGAGCCGAACTGATCAGTTTCATATTGCTGGCAGTGTTGCTGGTTTGGGTGTTCCGCTCCGCCGTGGCAGCCATGCTGCCGCTGGTGGTAGGCGCTGTCACGATTCTGAGCAGCACCGGCTGGCTGAAGATGGCAACCAATTTCACCGACATCAATGTTTATGCACCCAATGTGGTATCCATGTTGGGATTGGGCCTGGCCGTGGATTACAGCCTGTTCATGGTGTCACGCTATCGCGAGGAACTGGCACTGGGCCACCCGGTCGACAGGGCGCTGAGAACCACGATGTTGACGGCGGGGCGCACGTTGATGTTCAGTGGACTCACCGTGGCGGCCAGTCTGTTCTGTCTTTTTCTTCTTCCGCAGCGCTTCTTTCACAACATGGGGCTGGCAGGCGGTATTTCAGTCGCATCGGCAATGTTTGTCACCATCCTGCTGCTACCGGCGATGCTTTTTCTGCTTGGAAAGCGTGTCAATAAATGGGTGCCCCCCTTTCTGGCAAAGCAGTCATCAATACTGAGTGAAGAAGGGCGGTGGTATCAATTCAGCCATTTCGTCATGCGAAATGCGCGAGTCGTCCTGGCCCTGTCATTGGCGGTTTTGCTGGTCATGGGGTTGCCGGTCTCCGGCATGAAAGTGGGACCAGCCGACAGTCGGTCGCTGCCAGTCTCCGCCGAAAGCCGTCAGGTGCAGGAGACGCTGCAGAAAGAATTTGCAGCGAATGAACTGACACCGATCATGGTGGTGGTGCGGACAAAAGGAGAATTGGCATCAGCGGAAAGCCTCTCCGCCTTGTACCGGCTGACGCACGAAATCAAGGATCTGTCAGGGGTCACGCACGTTGCCGGGCTGATGAGTCTGGATAATTCGCTGGGCCTGTCTGATTATCAGTTGCTGTATCAAAACCCCGGGCAGTTTCCACAAGCCTCGGGGGCACTCGCGGAATTTGGGCGCGGGCAAAGCACATTGATAACGGTCCATATCAAACCGGATTCGACTTCGGCCGAGGCGCGGGAACTGGTGACGCGTATTCGTGCGTTGCCTTTACCTCCTGCCTTGGCGGAAATGCAGGTTGGAGGATTTTCCGCATTTCATCTTGATTACCTCGCCTCGCTTCGCAGCGAAGTACCCAAGGTGTTTATCGCGATTGTGATCGTGATTTTCGTGCTGCTGTTCCTGATGCTGGGCAGTATTCTGGTCCCTATTAAAGTAGTGCTGACCAATCTGTTGTCCCTGTCTGCCACGTACGGCGTGCTGGTCTGGATTATTCAGGAAGGGCACCTGTCCGGCTTGCTTGGGTTTACACCGCAAGGCGCACTGGATGGAACCATCCTGGTGCTGATTTTTGCCAGCGCATTTGGTCTGTCGATCGACTACGAAGTCTTCCTGCTGTCCCGCGTCAAGGAAGTTTGCGATGCGACCAAGGGGGACAATGTGAAATCCGTTTCCATCGGCATGCAGCGCAGCGGCCCCATCATTACCAATGCGGCCCTGCTGATCGGGGTGGTGCTGGGTGCTTTCGCCATGGGCGAGGTGGTGTTCATCAAGGCAATCGGGCTCGGCTTGTTGCTGTCGGTGATTGTTGATGCCACACTTGTCCGGATGCTGCTGGTTCCATCCACCCTGCGACTGCTGGGATGGCTGAACTGGTGGGCACCCAGGCCCCTGATGCGGATCTATCAGCGGTTGAGCCTGAGTGAGCAGGAAAACGAGGAAAAATATCGATGACAGCAAGAAAAGGCATGCTGGTTTTTCTGGCGATGCTGAGTTTATGGCCGTCCTTCAGCGGCGCGGATTTGACACTGACTGGCCACAGCATGGCTGGCACGGCAAATATGCCCATGTCCAGCCAGGAAAAGATATGGATTCGCAAAACGACCCTGCGCAGGGATTTTGTCGACCGAGGCCGGGCCTATACGCATCTGTACGATCTGGCCCAACGGCAGGCGGCCATCATCGACCACATGACGCGGGTGGCCGAGGTCCATGATTTGTCCGCCGTTCAGGCCGCAACAGAAGTCAGCGCGCCCTTGAAGAACCTGAAAATGACGCTGGAAAAAACCGGCAATTCCAAGTCCTTGAAGCACTGGAAATGTGAAGAACACACATTGACTGCCAGCATGCCGACACGACTTGGCAATGAAGAAACTGTGTTTCATCTGAAGGGCCAGCTATGGGTGGCGGGCAGAGTAAAGGAACTGAAAGAAATCAGGGAACTGATCAAGATAGCCAAAAAGCCGGACTTTTTCCTTGGTATTCCGGCAGTAGCCAAGGTTTCACCTGCCCAATCGGCGGCGCTCAGTGAGGTCATTCGCAGGCTAGCGCCCAAGGGGCTGCTTTGCGCGGGGGAGATCGAGACAAACTACGAAGGAAATGGCCCGATGGCCAATCTGGCCCGCAGAATACCCGCGCGGCTGAGCATTACCTTTCAGGACTTTTCCAGGGAACCCATTGCACAGGATGTGTTTTCCATTCCCGCTGGCTACCAGTTGGTAAGGAAATGACCCGTATCCATTGTTTATACTTGGCCTGCATTTTGCACGCCATGCGTGAAAATAACGCACAACCATGAACCAGGTTCCACTAGACATTGTCATTCTGGCCGCAGGCAAGGGTACTCGCATGCGTTCGGATTTGCCCAAGGTGCTGCATCCGCTGGCTGGCCGGCCACTGGTGTCGCATGTTATTTCCGCGGCGCGTGCCGTTGGCGGCAACAGGATTTGTGTGGTCTATGGTTTTGGTGGTGACGCGGTGCCCAAAACGCTGAATGACGAAAGTCTGACGTTCGTGTTGCAGGCAGAACAGCTGGGTACCGGCCATGCCGTGCAGCAGGCTTTGCCTGCCCTCGATGCTAGTGGGGTCACCCTGGTGTTGTATGGCGATGTGCCGCTGACACGGCCTGACACGCTCAAGCCTTTGATTGCCGCGGCGCAGTCGGGAAATCTTGGATTGCTGACAGTCATGCTGCACGATCCCGCTGGTTATGGCCGCATCGTCAGGGAAAATGAGCGGGTAGCGCGTATTGTCGAGCACAAGGATGCGACTGAAATCGAGCGGGAAATCCGCGAGGTGAATACCGGAATTCTTGCCGCGCCCACTGCGAAGCTGCATGCTTGGCTGGGCAACCTGAAAAGCAACAATGCCCAAGGTGAGTATTATCTGACGGACATTATCGCCATGGCCGTTGCGGATGGCGTGGATGTGCTGACCAGCCACCCGGCGGATGAATGGGAAGTGCTGGGCGTCAACAGCAAAAGCCAGCTTGCGGAGCTGGAGCGAATTCATCAACGCAATATCGTCAGAGCGTTACTGGACGATGGCGTCACCCTGATTGACCCGGCGCGCATTGATGTTCGGGGCGAGCTGCATTGCGGGCGCGATGTTTCTATCGACGTGGGCTGCGTCTTTGAAGGCCGGGTGGAGATTGGCGACGGCGTTATGATCGGTCCGTATTGTGTACTCAAGAATGTGCGGATTGCATCAGGCACGAAGATCGATGCCTTCTCGCACCTGGCGGACTCGGAAATTGGCGAAGACGTGCGCATCGGTCCTTTTTCTCGCACCCGCCCCGGCACAAAGCTCATGCGCGACGCGCATGTGGGCAATTTCGTCGAAATCAAGAACAGCGTGGTGGCCGAAGGCGCCAAGGTCAATCATCTGTCTTATGTTGGCGATGCCGAGGTGGGTGCAAAATCGAATATCGGCGCAGGCACCATCACCTGCAACTACGATGGCGCAAACAAGCATAAAACAGTCATTGGAGAAAATGCATTCATCGGTTCCAACACGGCACTGGTCGCCCCTGTCAGTATTGGAGACAACGCAACGATTGGCGCGGGGTCGGTAATAACCAGGGATGCACCTGCGGGTGAGCTCACACTTGCGCGTGGCAAACAACTTACCATTACAGGCTGGAAACGGCCGGTAAAAACAAAAAAGGAAAACTGATCATGTGTGGCATTGTCGGTGCGGTGGCACAGCGCAACGTGGTCCCCATTCTGCTGGAAGGTTTGCGCCGCCTGGAATACCGTGGTTATGACTCCGCTGGCCTGGTGACCGTGAATGGCGGCCTGACGCGTGTGCGTAGCGTGGGCCGTGTGGCTTCGCTTACGGAAGACACCAAGGCACTAGGCGTGCATGGGCATCTGGGTATCGCCCATACACGCTGGGCAACACATGGTGCGCCGACCGAGCACAATGCACACCCACATATAAGCCGTAACGAAGTGGCGGTGGTGCACAACGGGATCATCGAGAATCATGAAGAACTGCGCGAAAAGCTGAAAGGGCTGGGCTATCACTTCGAGTCCGAGACCGACACCGAAGTCATCGTTCATCTCGTGCACCATCATTATTATCAGAACCGGAATCTGCTTGATGCAGTCAGGCAAACCGTAACCGAATTGCAGGGTGCCTATGCCATCGGTGTCATTGCCAAGGACTCGCCGCATCAGCTTGTCTGTGCGCGCAAGGGCAGTCCACTTATCGTCGGCATGGGTATCGAAGAGCATTTCATTGCCTCGGATGCCTCGGCGCTGCTGCCGGTTACCCAGCGGCTGATCTATCTGGAAGACGGCGACATTGCCGATCTGGGACTTCTTCATGCCAACATTTATAACCGCAAGGGCGAAGAGATCACTCGCAAAGTGCATGTTTCCGAACTGACGGCTGACATGGCGGAGCTTGGACATTACCGTCATTACATGCAAAAGGAAATTCACGAGCAGCCGCGCGCACTGACCGACACGCTGCAAACTGCCGTGATGGGTTCAACGCTCTCGCCCGCGCTGTTTGGCCCGGAAGCGGAAGCCACGCTGTCCAGGGTCAAGGCCGTCACCATTCTGGCGTGTGGCACCAGCTATCACGCAGGGCGCGTTGCCGGCTACTGGCTTGAGTCCATCGCCGGCATTCCCGCTAATGTGGAGATCGCCAGCGAATATCGTTATCGTGACACCATTCCCAATCCGGATGCGCTGATCGTGACCATTTCCCAGTCCGGAGAAACGGCCGATACCCTGGCCGCCTTGCAAAATGCAATCGAATTGGGACACACCCACACCCTGACCATCTGCAACGTGCCCGAGTCGGCGTTGACGCGGGCCAGCAAACTCAAATTTTTAACCCGTGCGGGACCTGAAATCGGTGTGGCCTCAACCAAGGCATTCACGACCCAACTGGCCGCCTTGTTCCTGTTGACTCTGGTGCTTGCCAAGCTGCGCGGACGTTTGAATCCGGAGCAGGAAGCCACATACCTGCAGGCGTTGCGTCAGCTTCCCTTGCAGGCGCAGGAAGTGCTCAAACTCGAACCCGCGGTCGAAGAATGGGCCAGACGCTTTGCCAACAAACATCATGCGTTGTTTTTGGGGCGCGGACAGCATTACCCGATTGCACTGGAAGGCGCGCTCAAACTCAAGGAAATTTCCTATATCCATGCCGAGGCTTACCCTGCGGGTGAACTCAAGCATGGGCCGCTGGCACTGGTGGACAAGGACATGCCTGTCGTGGCTGTCGCGCCCAATGACCTACTGCTCGACAAGTTGAAATCAAACCTGCAGGAAGTCCGTGCGCGCGGTGGCGAACTTTATGTGTTTGCCGATATGGAAACCCATATTCGGGAAGAAGAAGGCGTTCACGTCATACAGCTGGGCAGTCATGCCGGGCCGCTTTCACCTATACTCCATACTCTGCCGTTACAGCTATTGTCCTATCACGCGGCGTTGCAAAAAGGGACGGATGTGGACAAGCCCCGCAATCTGGCTAAAAGTGTTACCGTCGAATAGCTACTACAAAACAGGCAGTGCATTCCGGTTAGGAAATAATACTGTTGGTATGGGCTTGTCCAGAAAAGAGCACAGCTTTTCCCATCCATCACCATTTGGAATGTCGATAATCAGGAAATCCTTGTCACGATGAGCGAAGTATTGCTTCGCAGCGAAGTGAAAGGCGTGGTATTCATCCGCCCACCCCTGGCGGTCGATTGACCGAAAATAATATCGGTAATTCGGATTGGCGATATTTTTCCTGACCTTACGCTCACGGCTGTCAAGCCAGGTATCCAGATTACGCGTAGTGAGAATGAATTTGCTTCCCGGATATTGCTGGTCAATCAATTTGAAAAAATATTGGCCTGCAAAATCGGAGAACCCCCTGTATAGGTGGTCCAGGCCGTAAAATAGGCGGCAACCCAAACGAATGTTTTGCTGCATCAGGGCATAAAGGCGTATGCCGTTGTGTTTGTGATGAATGGTATCAATGCCCAGTATGCCAAGCGCTTCAGTCAGTGAAGTGGTGCCTGCACGGTTCAAGCCGATATTGAAAACGTAGGGATATTCCGGCCGCATGCTCGTCATGATATAAGTTTGTGATGGCCGCTTTGTCTGGCATGCGGCAAAACAATCGCATTTATTATGCCACTGGACCATGGAAGAATTCATACGCAAACTTTTTGACGACCCAGAAATGCTGCGTATGGGACATGCCCAGCGCAAAGAGGATCTGAATCTGGGTTTGGGCGGCATCTATTATTCACTTGGGCGGTTGCTCAGGCCAGCGCGGGCTGTCTGTATTGGATCTTGGCGGGGGTTCGTTCCAGCAGTGATGGCAAAATCGCTCTTGGACAATGCCGAAGGCGGGGAATTGTGGTTTATCGACCCATCATTAGCGGACGATTTTTGGGCAGTACCGGAGAAGGTGGCTGGGCATTTCGAAAAACTTGGTGTTCCCAATGTTCGCCACTTCAAATATACGACCCAGGACTTTGTAAAGACTGAAGAGTATGGGAGTCTTGGAGATATCGGATTGCTTATGATTGATGGTTATCATTCTGCTGAGCAGGCGCGATATGATTATCTTGCGTTTCTCGACAAGCTTAATGAACATGCCATCGTCATGTTCCATGACAGCACCAGCAGGCTGTCAAGCCCGATTTATGGCAAGGATCGGGTTTATGAACATACGGTTTTTCGATTTGTTGAGCGCTTGTCGCAGACACCGGGTCTGGAGTTGTTTACGTTTCCGCAAGACCGTGGGCTAACCATGGTTCGAGGGCGACCAGATTCGTTGGATCGGATTAATGCTGAATTTTGATAATCCTCTGCTACGCATGGCGCCAGAAAGCCGAAAATGGTTCAGGCATTGTTTGGCCAATAAGGCTACTGAGCATCCTCGTTTCGTCCCTTCATGTAATGCATGAAGTATTTGTTCAGGTTTTCGCGCTCCCTTGCCCAGGACCATGGCTGACCTTCTGCTGCCTTGAGATCCTGGTCTAAATCCAACCGGAAGGGTTTCAATCCGTCAATTCTGGATTTGTATTGCCTGCTACCTAACGTGCCATGGAACAAGTGAAGCAATGTGCTGGATGTGCCTGCAAGACTGCCCCCGCAACAAGTGGAAGCATTTTCTGACCAATGTTCATAATGATCACCGCCCGTATAGTAGTCCCATCCGATGTCAAGGTGGTTGGATATCAGAGAACGGCTTTTACCAATCAGTCCATAACAAAAGAATAGATCACCGCCACCCAGGACGCACCTGTCAAAGAGTCCAATCTGTCGAAGCTCCGCAACCCGGGCAGCCCATGCGTGACCATATGCGGGTCGTTGCAAAACACTGTAGTGCTCGAAAGGATGTTCGCGCTTGAAGCGAGTATCGAGATCTATTGCAACAATATCATTGGTAAATCTTTCATACAGTGAAGCGAATGAATGCCGAATGGGTAGGTCATCGTGGCTATAGGTATCCATTAAGGGAAAGCCATGGCCAGAGCCAATCTGGTGAGTGACATGGCCATCAAGATAAATGACGTCCTTATATGGTTGAACAACCATTGCATGACGCAGGGCTTCCCGTGTTTCATCAACCCAATGAGGATCAACAAAAATCAAGTCGCAATCGAGCCATGCAACATACTTGGCTTCCCTCGGCAATATGCTCAAGGCGTTGAGAAGCAAACGCTCCTTCTGCCACATGAGGTCGCCTCCCTGAACTTGTACGAGACGATCGGCATCGCTGGCAGACAACTGAAATTTTCCGTCAGGACTCCATTCCACTGCAATAAGAGGGACATGTAGGGCTTGTCTGAAAAGGCGATAGTTGGCTAATCTCGTGGACCATCCGGCGGGATTAAAGTAGGCCGTAATTGCCCAGAACTCTTGGTTTATCACATGAATTCCTTGCGGCTGGAAAAATATGAACTATTGATTGTTGTGGCTGGATCTTGGAATTGCACGAGCCCAAACCTCCATCCAGTCTATACGTGAACAATTATTGCTGCCCCCCCCGGGGTTGAGGTCGGAAAATCCAATCGCGTCGACTGTACCGGCCGGCATATTGATCGGCTTGCCAATGGGTTCGACTTTATCAATATCCATGGGCATCCAAGTTGTTGCGGTAATGTCAATCTCGCTGACCGCCCAATGATTAGATGGACCGGTAGCTTCTCGGCTAACAAACCAGGGCCCGTTGAGTTGCTTTACTATCACGTGAAGCATACGTGTGCCAGACTGTTTGGTGCGCCACTTAACTAGTGCGCCCTGATCGAAAACAATAAGATAGCTAGCATGCTTTAATGACAATGCCCAATTGCCAGAGCACTTTCCTGACCAGATGTAGTATGGATCATTCAATAATTCTTCATGGTGACTTTTCTTGAGTTCATGTTGTCCCGGACCATGCAAGCCAAGGATCAGATTGGTGTTGGCGACATGTTCTTGCGTGATTGGCCTGGCAGCGGGGATTTCTGCCCAATCTTCCCGAAAAATCAGTCGGCAGTTTTTCATGACAGAACCATCATGATGATGCTATATGCCCTGCGATCATGATTGCCACAGAACATTTTGTTTTTATACATCTCCACAAGTCGGGCGGAAGCTTCATAAATGCTGCCTTGATGAGATATTTCGAGAATGCAAAAAAACTTGGCTATCATTTTCCCGTAGCGGAATTACCGCAGAGCTATGCCCATTTGCCACTACTTGGGGTTGTCCGGAATCCATGGGGCTATTATGTTTCCTGGTACGAGTTTCAGAAAACCCTCAAAGAACCAACCTATATATGGCGGGTGTTTTCAGATGACGGAAAGCTGGGATTTGAGGGGACCGTGCAAAGAATGCTCAATTGTGGACAAGACAGGAGCACTGTACACCAACTCATTTGCCGGGCACCTGAAAGTTACTCAAATACCGGAGTGAATATAACGCGCGGTCATTTGAGAGGGCTGCATGAAGAGAAAGGTGGTTGGTATACATTTCTTTTCAAGCATATGTACGGAAAGAGGCCCATTCAGATTATTCAAACAGAGAATCTCAGAAGAGGTTTCTATGACTTTTTGATTGAAAGGATGGTTGTTCCGGATGACCTGAGATTTTATATTTTTAACGCAGCAATGGTTAATGCAACTCCACATGGCCACCACGTCGAATATTACACGCCGTCATTGATGGAAAGTGTCTCCAAACAGGAGAATGAAATTATCAGTCGTTTCGGATATGCGTTTAGTCCTGAGTCTTAGGCAATGATGGCGGGTGATTCATGTTGTAAGGGACTCAAATTTCTGAAATGAAGTCATCGAATTTGTGGTTCGGGCCATACTCAAGTTCCGGGTAGTAAGTGAAAAGCAGGTTGAATGGATATTTGAGCATATTCCTGAGAGCTTCGGTCAATGCTTCTTCTTGATCTGATTTCAACGGCGCGTCTACGGCCAGCCTGACTTCTATCGTCTCCAGACTCTTCTGAACCAATTGCATTTGCCTGATGGGGGCAATATGCAGATATTTTTTAGGCGGAAGTGTTGGCCACCATTTTTTGCCATCGGGGAAGGTAAGCAGGTTTCGGCTGCGCCCCATGATTTTCTTTAAGACAGGCAGCCCTCTTCCACATGGACAGGGCTCGCCTACTTCAGCGTAATCACCAATTGAATATCTAATAAGGGGCATAGCAAAATTGTGCAGGCTTGTAATAACGACTTTCCCAATTTCGCCCGGATTACAAGCCATACCGTCTTCATCCAATACTTCAACAAGTACGAACTCGGACATGATGTGGTAATGAAGGTGTTCCGGGCATTGGAGTGCGATATAGCCGATTTCCGCAGCGCTATACATGTCACGCAAGTCCGCGTTAAAGACGGTTTGGCACATTTCCCGCAATTCCGGTGAAACTACTTCGCCTAGCGTTCGGATACCTTTAAGTTGGCTTTCCCAGCCACCATGGGTGCTGTACCATTCACACAATGCTTTCAGATTTGTTGGATTGGTAATGAGATAATCGGGACCGAAGGCGCTCAGCCAACGGGCTTGATCCTTCAGGTCGGTACGAATATTGCGGATTGAGGCTTTGCCGGTCTCAAAAATAATGTTTTCCGGTCTTCCCCAACTGGAGTGCTCTCCGTCTTTTGAGCCGGCGCGACACACAGCCAGCTTGCCTCGAAAATTCCAATCAGCCAGTAATGCCTCGCGCAGTGTTATGACATTCCATAGAAAATCTGCCAGACCGGTTTTTGCGTAAGTCAACGCCCTGCCAGTCGAGCCTGAGGTCATGCCTTTACGGACATGACCATGTTCTGGAGGAATATTTACGCAAAAAGCTTTTTCTCCCATGTCCTGTAATTCGGCACGGGATAATATGGGCAGGGATCTGAACAGCTCGGGTGTAAGGGTTTTTGTTGGACTAAAACCGACTTCAGTCAGTCTTGCGTGATAAACGGGCTCATGTTGAAAAAGATGACTGAACAGGCCATGTAACTGTTGCATCTGTAATGACTCAAGCTGGGCTGGGTCAAGTCGATCGGTTTGCTGCAGTTGGTACAAAACCGACAATAATGTCGATGCCTCCATACTGGGCATGGCAGGCCAAGACATGCCCGGCATGCCCGATATGGGGGTGTTAAAGGCCAAAAGAGTCATGCTGTGTGGCTGCAAATGGAAGATTGTTGGTGAAAATATGCCACGTTTGCCCATTATCCGGGCCAGACGGAGTAAAATTTGCTTGACCGACTATCAGGGCGGTTGTAGATTTCATAGGTAGTTTCGAAAATTTTCTATGTTATTTTTAGGATTAGGGGGCAAGGTGAAGACTAATTTACCCATCATGTGTGCGCTGTCACTCGCGCTGTCACAGGCTTATGCTGGGGAGTTTACAAGCGAACCGGCAGTCACGGCTTACTGGCAAATTCCCTTGGCGGTTTCCAAAACCGGAAAGCAGCGTCAGGCCTATGGCCTCCGTCTTGATCAGACCGTTCGCGATAATACCGGCAATCTGGTTTCATCATTCTCTGCGCCCCTGCGCCCCGCGATTGTTGATTTACGCCTCAACGACAAGGGGGTAAAGGGCGTCTATTTGCATGGTGTCAACATGGCCTCGCCGGCCATGATGAACGCTTTTGGTGGCTTGTCCACAGAAGGCTTGATTGTTGGCGGGGTAGTCCTAACTGCTGCTACCATGGCGATCATTTCTTCCAGGGATAATGGTGGAACAACCGGTGGGGAAGGTGGAGAAGGCCCACCACCATCATTATTAGAATAAGTTCTTGATCAAAGTACCATCTAGATTTCTTAATTTCATTGATAGATGGTTTTTGCAAGAAACAGGCGCCTATTGGCGCCTATTTTTTTGGATGGATTAAAAAAACCGCCTAATAAGGCAGGCATAATGCTTGCCGGAAGGCGACTGGATTGGTCCGCTCACGAAATCGTGTTGGCAACCCATACTTTTGACCCTTAGTCCTTTTATGGCAAGCTAGCGCCCATGACCGAGGGAATGTTGGGTGCGAGAGTATGGAGATACGGGTTGCCGAATTAACCAGGCATGACTTGCACGCCATTGATCTGCTGGAAAAAGTCTGCTGGCCGACTGGGTTGCAGGCTAGCCCGGATCTTCTTCAGTCCCGTTTTGATTCAGGCCACACGATGATCGGTGCCTGGATGGAAAATCGCTTGCTTGGCCTCATTGCCTACCGACATGTCATGTTCGACCCTCAGGATATCGAGGCATTTCCGAAAAATTTTACGGAGTTTTCAAGAGGCGCTCGCCAGCAGAAGTTCAATGCGGTGTATGGATACAACATGAGTGTCCATCCGGAAATGCGTGGCAGCAGCCTTATTCGTAACCTTCTATCAGGAGCTATTGACCGGGTACGTACAGAGGGATGTCGCTATATCGTGGGGGATGGCCGCTGTCCTTCCTACAACGGTGGGGTAGAAAGCGGCAGAACTATCAGGCAATCCATTGTATTCCGGACTGCAGTCGATCGCTATATGAACGGTGGGCATTTCCCGACTCTGACCGAGTTTCTTGCCGACCCAACGCTGCGCTTTTTTTATCGGACGATGCATTGCCGCTTTCTATGGATTCTCCCAAATTTTTTTCAGGGGGACCTGGCTTCAGGGGGCTACCGTGTGATCTATTGTGTAGATCTGTTTTAATGAGCAGTCATTCATGACATCAGCCGTAGATTTGTTCGATCCCTTCAATGAGGCAATGCGGATTGATCCTTACCCCGTATACCGGCGATACCTGGATGCGGGTGCTGTTCATCCGGGCAAGCCGGCCATGCCCGAGTACCCTGAAGGCTGGTACGTGTTCGGTTTTGATGAGGCAAAAGAAGTTCTTCGCAGTCCCGCCTTCGTCCACCAACGCAACAAGGTATTGATGGAGCCCGGTTCCATCATTGACCTATCCCGCAGTCACGGAAAGTTATGGGAATTTCTAGGGAACTGGTTTCTGCTCAAAGACCCACCAGAACACACCATGCTGAGAGGACAGGTAGCAGCATTCTTCAGACAAGACACGGTCAGGCAGTTTGATGCTCATGTCGAAGGGCTTGCGAGCAGGCTGATCACGCAAGCGCTACGGGAGGGCGGCCTTGACCTGATGTGGGATTATGCCTATCCCCTTTCCCTCGGTGCGATCACCCATGTGCTTGGCACCACGATGCCGGAATTGCACTGGTTCAAAAAGGGAACCCGCGCCATTGCAAATGCCCTGAGTATCAGGAATACGACCGAGGCGTATGACGAGGCAGTTGATGCACTGTCAGAGATGGAAGGCTTTCTGAAATCAAGCATTGCGGAACAAAGGTCAGGCAAGGACAATCAAGGCCTATTGGCGTATCTGCTGTGTCCGCCCGCAGGTGCTGAGATGGTGACCGATGAGAACGTGGTGTATTTGATGTCCCTCCTGTTTTTTGCAGGGCAGGAGACTGTTTCCGACGCGATTGGCAATGGAGTTTACCTGCTTTCCAGCCGGCCAGATGCGCTCGCGTGGACCATGTTGGATAACAGTCGCATACCGAATACCGTGGAAGAAATCCTGCGCTATGAGCCGCCGGTCCAATATGCCGTGGCCCGCACGGCGACAAAGGATGTCATGATCGGAGAAACCCTGATAAGAATGGGTGACCCGGTTACGGTAGTGATAGGCGCTGCCAGCCGCGATGGACGCCAGTTCGAGAATCCGGACAGGTTTGATGTTTCCAGACAGACGTCTGGCGATACGCTGGTTTTTGGCAAGGGCATACACGTATGCCTTGGCATTCATCTCGCCAGATTGACCTTGCGCATTGCCTTTGAACAGCTTTTTCGACATTTACCGGAAAATTGGCGTTTGGCTGCCCCACCCGTGTGGCGTGATGGGTTGAGCTTGCGCGGGCCTGCCAGCCTTCAAATTACCTGGTAGCGGAAAATCAAAGCAGAGAAGTGCCGGCTCGAATCTTGTGTTTGATGGTTAACCGGAAATCTCGGAAATGAATTCCTCAAACTTTCCGGAAGAGTTTTGGGGAAATTCGTCAACGTAGACCCAGCGAATTTCGAAATCGTGGCCGAAAGCCTTATTGAATGCTACTGTAAGGGAGGAGGTTTCCTCTTCAGTGAATGGCCGGGCTGAGGCGACCCGGACCTCCAAGACATCCCGACTCTTTTGCACAACCTGATACTGGCGGGGCGGCAGGTTGATGTGCCGTGGAATTGGGCCACCGATAATGGGCCAACGTACTTCACCATTCGGCAGGTGAAGCATATTCCTTTCCCGTCCGAGAATGCGATTGAGTACGGGCAGGCCGCGCCCGCATGGGCAGGGTTCTCCGACCTCGGCGTAATCCCCGATCTGGTAGCGAATGAGGGGCATCGCATAGTTGTAAAGACTGGTGATAACCAGTTTCCCGATTTTACCGGGTCTGCAAGGTATGTTATCTGGGTCGAGAATTTCAACCAGCACGTTTTCTGCATGCACATGAAAGTGTTCGTGATCGGGGCACTGACTGGCAATGTAGCCCATTTCTCTGGAGCTGTAGGTGTCCACTACCGGTGCGCCCCATATTTTTAAGCTGGCTGTCCGCAATGCAGGGGAAACCGTTTCCGATATGGTAAGTACTTGTTTGAGATTGGGTAGAGCCAGTCCGTTATCTTCAAAATAGCGTATCAGCGCAAGCAGATTGGAAGGATAACTCAGCAAATAATCAGGTTTTTGCCCCATCAGCCATTCTGCTTGTTCCTTGACGGTTGCAAGGATGGAAAGCATGGCGCACGGGCCGGTTTTGATAAGTGCATTCGTGGCAGGTCCCCAGCCTTCATCAATCTTGCCTTCTGGCGGTGCAGCGAAGCCATCACCAAATTGACGTATTGAAGCCAGCTTGAGACTGAAATCGCGTTTGTGCCAGAGATGTTCCCTGACAGTGAAGATTCGCCATAACAGCGTGTTCAGTGCCGTGGATTTGACATGTACAGGTTGTCCGGTAGAGCCAGATGTGGATGCCTGTGTAATCTGCCCGTGGTCCGGCGGCGGCTTCATGCTAAACAGTAATTCACCTGCTTCCTGAATATCGCGCCGTGTCAATAGCGGAATCTTTCCCCAGGATTTTATGTTTAACGGCATGTCGGAGCGGATGCCAGCGGCCTTGAATCGATCCCTGTAAAAAGGAACTGTCCGCGCGGCGTGTTCAAGCAACGGGCGCAGCATATTGAACTGCGTAGCCTGGTGTTGCTCAGCTGACCACCACTGGTTTTGTTCAAGTTTTTCAAGTGTGGCAATCATGTACGCCGCCTGCGGGTCGACATTGATTGTCTTAAGAAGTTTGGGGTCAAGAGAAGACTGCATTGGTGGCTACAGGAAACAGTTTCTGGATTTGTTGCACGCCAATAAGATTGTCAACAATACATGCAATCTACTTGACGATTTGAAGGCAATTCAAATGCTCGCCGGAGTCTGGAATGTCTAAATGAGCTTTGATCAGGCCAGTTTTCGACATGGCTGACATGTTTAACGGTAGTCTAGGCTCATTTTTAGCTAGCGCCGCCGCCGGTCTTCCTTCAGGGCTAGTGTCGCGACTTGCACACGGTTCTTGAGCCCCAGTTTTTCCATGATGTTGCGAAGGTGGTTGCGCACGGTGTTTTCGGAAAGCTTGAGGTTGTAGGCGATCATCTTGTTGCTTTGCCCCTGCTTCACGAATTCAACTATTTCCAGTTCGCGTGGTGTCAGGGCATCCAGCGCGTATTGGCCCAATTCGCCCTTGGCCATGCGCTGCATGACATTAAGCGGGAAGCTGCCCTGACCGGCGCAGACGCTGCGGATGGCTGAAAGGACATGATCCGGTTCGCTGCTTTTGATGACGTAGCCGTCGACTCCTGCGCTAATCGCTTCGGAGATTTCTTCCTCACTATCGGCAATTGTCAGCATGATGACCTTCATTCCTGCTTCGCGGATGTCGGAAACGAGGTCGAGTCCGTCAGCATCGGGCAGGGAGCGGTCAAGCAATACGATGTCAGCCCGATTGTTGGCAGCCATCCAGGCATTGAGTGAAGCCGCATCGGCAAACTGCGCGGCCAGCTCCATGTCTTCGGCCTGATTGATTGAATTGGCGGCGCCCATTCTCAACAGGGGGTGATCGTCGACCACCACTACCTTTAATGCACTTCCCATGTCTCTCCCGCGGGTTTTTTTGAATTATGTCTGGTGTAAGTGAATATAGTACAGATGTTCCATCCCGCCAATACGGATCAGGTTGGCAGATTTCTCGGCTTGCGGGGTGCTTTTTCGAACAGGCGGTCGTAAATGGGGCGGGGCATACAGCGAAGGAGCGTTGCAACGATTGCCATCTGCCAGGGAATCACCCTTTCGGGCTTTCTCTTTTCAATCAGATGGGCAATCTTTTGCGCGGCTTCTTTCGCGGATAATTTGAACGGCATGGGATAAGGATTGACCTGGGTCATGGGCGTGCTGACATAGCCGGGCAAGACCGAAACCACGCTGATACCCGAGGATTTGAGTTCCAGCCGCAAGGATTCCAGATAAACGCGAGCCGCTGCTTTCGAGGCCGAATATGCGCCGCCACCGGGCAGGCCACGAACGCCAGCCACGCTGGCGATGCCGCATAGAACGCCCGCCCCCCTAGCTTTCATGCCGGCGATGAAGGGGTGGAAAGTGTGCACCAGCCCCATGACGTTGGCGTCCATGACAGCCTGGAAAGCGACCAGGTCCTCATTCACTTCAGTAAGCGTGCCGACGGAAATGCCCGCGCAGGCAATGACAATATCGGGCGTGCCGGCAGTGTCAATAAAGCTCAATGCGGCTTCTTGCATGGCCTTTACGTTGCGCACATCGGCGATATAGCAATGCGCGATCAATCCGGACGCAGTGTTTTCGAGTGCGGCGGCCCGCCTGCCGGTCAGGCCGAGAATGGCGCCCTGATTTCCATAATGCCGGGCCAGCGCGGCACCCAGCCCGCTAGAGGCGCCGGTGATAAAAACAACCAGTGGCTTATTTGACCGCTGCAACGGGCTTGGCGGGCTGCTTGGCGGTGGCGGATTTTTTGGCGGCGGGTTTAATCTTGACGATGTTGTTGCCGCGCTCCTTGCGCGCGCGCGCGATCAATTCGTCGAGCACTTCAAAAAGACGGTCTTCCGTGATCGTCATGGATACAGAGGTCAGGTATTTACCATCCACCAGCAGTGCAGGCACGCCATCCAGTCCCGCCGCCCGCGCGGCTGTAGCGCCTTTCATGGCCTTGGTCTGAACCGAGAATGAACGGTAAGCGGTCTGGAAGGTGGCTTCGTTCAAACCTTGCCGCTTGACCCATGCCATCAGTTGCGCGTCGTCATTCAGGTTCAGGTTTTCCTTGTGGTAAGCGTCGAACACCTTGCCATGCAATTTATCCAGCACGCCCATTTCCTGCAGGGTGTAGTAAATCTTGGCGCCAGGCAGCCAGTTGTCGTTGAATACGGCAGGTACGGGCCTTAACTTGGTATCCGAGGGAAGGTTTTTAGCCCAGGCTTTCAAGCCAGGCTCAAGCTGGTTGCAGTGCGGGCAGCGATACCAGAAAAATTCTGCGACTTCGATCTGTTTGCCGGTTTCAACCGCCAGGGGTTTTTGCAGTCGTTTAAAATCGGTTCCTTCTACTGCGGGATCGGCCGCCAGCGCCACGCCGGAAAAGATGATGGCTGCCAGCATGGCAAATCCGCGATAAATTACTGAAACACGCATTACGGGGTCTCCTTGGTAGGGTTTTCAGGCGCAATTTTAATCAACAGGGTATCGATGCTGTTTTGCGTAAGACGCGCACGGGTTTTATTAAGTTCATCCATGCCCTTGAACGGTCCAATGCGAACCTTGTGCAACTGGATGGCTTCGGCATCTTCCACTTGCATGACGCGGGCCTCAAAACCCAGCAGGGCCAGCCGGGCTTTCATTTCCTCGGCGTCCGCTATGTTAAGAAAGGCACCCGCTTGCAAATAATATGTCGATTCGGCTTTGGCAGGCGAAGTGTCTTTCGGTGAATCCGCAGGGGCGGTTTCGCCGGGCAATGTTTTGTAAAAATCGTAGCTGGGTGCTTCCTTGGGGGTGGCCTGACCTTCGGCTGGTGACGTGGGGGTGGTGGGTGGTTCAACAAACGGGTTGCTGAATCCGATCCAGATTGCAACGGCGAGGGCGAGTCCCAATCCGACGGCAAGGCCAGTCAGAAAACCGTTGAGGAAAGGCCGTTTTGCGGTTGTCATTACATTTTCTCGGGCGCGCTGACACCCAGCATCAACAAGCCGTTTGACAGCACCTGGCGGGTGGCGGTGATGAGTGAAAGCCGCGCCAGTTTCAACGCCTCATCCTCAACAAGGAATTTTTCCGCGTTGTAATAGGTGTGCAGGTCACCGGCCATGTCTTTCAGATAATAGGCAATCTGATGCGGGGACAGTTCCTTCGCGGCGGTTTCCAGTATTTCAGGATAGGCCATCAGCCGTTTCATCAAATCCAGTTCATAGGGGGAGGTCAACAAACCGAGATCGACACGGGGCAGGATTGAAAGGTCTCCTCCCCATTCTGCCAGAACGCTGCATACGCGCGCATGCGCATATTGGATGTAATACACCGGATTGTCGTTGCTTTGCGATTTGGCCAGGTCCAGATCGAAATCCAGGTGCTGATCGGATTTGCGCAGCACATAGTAAAAACGCGCCGCGTCGTTGCCGACTTCACTACGCAGCTCGCGCAGGGTGACAAACGAACCGGAGCGAGTGGACATCTGTACTTTCTGCCCGCCGCGATACAGCACGGCAAACTGAACAAGTGAAACGACCAGTTTTTCCGCGTCCAGACCCAGCGCGGTCAGCGCTGCTTTCACGCGGGGAATGTAGCCATGATGGTCTGCGCCCCAGACATCGATGATGCGATCAAAGCCGCGCTCGAATTTGTTGGCGTGATACGCAATGTCTGAAGCAAAGTAGGTGAACTCGCCATTGGCGCGCTGCACCACCCGATCCTTTTCGTCGCCGAAAGCCGTGGCCTTGAACCAGCGCGCGCCATCCTGTTCATAAAGATGGCCGGTGGCTTCCAGTTTTTTTACCACAGCCGCCACCTTTCCGGTATCGAACAGACTCTTTTCCGAGAACCACTCATTGAACGTGACGCCGAATTCCAGCAGGTCTTCCTTGCAGTCGGACAGTTGCTCGTTGAGCACGAACCCGTGGAAATAAGCGTAATCGATCCCGAGCAGTTTTTTCGCGGCGGCGATCAGGCCGTCAAGATGGGCTTCGTTCTGTGCCTTGGCTAGCGGGTCGCCGCCTTCCACCAGTTCGTCATCCGGCCGTGCCGGCACACCGTCGAGAATGCGTGAGGGATCGTGCATATAGCGGTCGCCATGTTCCTGCAAAATGGCGCGGGCCATGTCACGTACATAATCGCCCTGATAGGCGTTGGAGGGGAAGGGAACAAGAATGCCCTGCAATTCCAGATAGCGCAGCCAGGTCGACAGCGCCAGGATATCCATTTGCCGGCCCGCATCATTGACATAGTATTCGCGCGTGACCGTGTAGCCCGCGGTTTCCAGCACATTGGCGAGACTGGCGCCGTAGGCTGCGCCCCGGCCGTGTCCGACATGCAATGGGCCGGTGGGATTGGCGGAAACAAACTCAACTTGTACTGATTGACCTTTGCCCAGATTGCCACGGCCAAATCGTGTTCCCTGTTCATGGATGGCTTGCACGATACCTGTCCATGCAGCAGGCTTGAGCTTCAGGTTGATGAATCCCGCGCCGGCGATCTCAGCTTTTTCAATGATATTGGAAACAGGCAATGCCCTGACGATCGCCTGGGCCAGTTCACGAGGATTTTTCTTCAAGGGTTTGGCCAGCCGCATGGCAATGTTGCACGCGAAATCACCGTGTTCAGCCGATTTCGGGCGTTCCAGTTCGATAACCGCCTGCTGGCCGGGCAGGATGTCGGCAACCGCCTGTTCCAACAAGTTGGCGAGATGTTCTTTTAAGGTCATGCGAAATTTACGCCCGGCCGCATTGCATCATGCAGCTAGGCACGCCTGGAATGTGAGGGCAGATTATACCGCGACTAGAAATTTTGCCCTTTCAGGAAGGTGCTGATGGCATCGGCAGCTTCTTCCGCATACAGATCGCGGAAGAAATGATCAGCGCCGTCTATGCTGACCAGTTGAACCCGTTTTCCATCGACGTGCGGTTTGGCTTTTTCAGCGACACCGGGCGTGGTGTCATCGGCCGAGCCGGCGATCACCAGAACGGGCATCGACATTTTTTTCAGCAGACTAAATGTTGCCAGGCGGGAATCGTAGCCATGGTAGGCAACAAGGGTTTCGGCCGTGGCTTGCGTGTCCTTGCAATACACGACATTGGCCTTTGAAATCTTTTCCTTGCCTTTGCCTGCCTTGATCAGTTTGCGCGCATTGTCCAGAACAGGCGCCAGCTCCAGGCCAAAGCGTTTTTTGTAATCCGCCGACATTTCGCTTTCACTCCAGGATCCCGGGGCAATGAGGATGGCTGCTTTGACGGCGGCATCAGGTTTTTCCATGGCATACCACGCTATCTGGTTGCCGCCGCGCGAATGTCCCAGCACTGTGATCTTGCCAACCCCTTTCGATTTCAGCCAGTTGGTCCAGGTAGCGATTTCACTCACCGCGTCCTCATGCTTGTGAGTTTGCGGCAGCGTGCATTCATGCATGGCGAAAGGCCGATTGTCGGCAGCGTAAGACAGGTTGATGGACAGGCTGTTGTAACCCCGGGCCTTCATGTTGTCCTGCAACGTGGACATGATTTCCATGCGGCCATGCGCCAGCGTGCCGTGCGTCATCAGGATCACGCCGTCCTTCAGGCTTTTGCCATCGGCCATTTCCAGATTTGCTTTAAGCGTCAGGCCCTGATGAGCCGTCGTCACTTCCTCGGCCATGGTGGGCAGACAGAACAAAAGTGAAAGCGTGGCGCTTGAAAATATGCGGAACATGGTGGTCTCCTCGTGTTTAATGTTCTGTTTATGCGTTATCGACGGCTGGCTTGCAAGTGCCATTTCTACCAGAACTCGAGATGCTAGTTTTCAACCGGATCCACATCCAGATGCCACCTTATTCCGGCCGCACGCAACGTGTGCAATTGCGGCACCCATTCCTGCAACGCTTTTTGCAGGCTTCCTCGCGATGTGGACTGGAGCCAGAGCTGGGCACGTTCGAGGCCGGCCTTTTTCAGCATGGGCGCCGGAACCGGCTCGAATATCTCGACGTCCGGACTTTCCGGGATAATTTTGCGCGCACGCGCCAGCCAAGCCATTGCCGCGCTCAATTGATGTGCTTCCGCGCGAAGGACTGCCTGGCGCGAAAATGGCGGCAGCAGGCCCGTCTTCCGCATTGCAAGCTGCGCCTGGGCAAATCCTGCAAAGTCGTGTGTTACCAGATTGGAAAACAAGGGATGATCTGGAAAACCTGTCTGGATCAGCACCGTGCCCGGCTTGTCTGCCCGTCCCGCCCGACCAGAAACCTGCATCAGTTGCGCGAACAGCCTTTCTTCCGCACGGAAATCCAGGCTGAACAGCGCGCCATCTGCATCCAACGCTATGACCAGGGTGAGATTGGGAAAATCATGGCCCTTGGCAATGAGTTGCGTGCCAACGATCAGATCCGCCTCGCCGCTGTGGATGCTGGCCTGCATGGTGTCCCAGCTTCCCTTGCGGCGTGTGCTGTCACGGTCGGCACGAATGATTCTTGCGCTTGGGAAATGCCGTTCAAGCGCTTCTTCCACCCGTTGCGTACCCTGACCGATGGCACGAATGTCCGGATTGCCGCACGCAGGACAAGCTGCAGGAATGCGTTCCTCGTGCCCGCAATGATGGCAGCGCAACCGATGTCTCGGCCGATGCAAAGTTAACCTGGCAGAGCAACGCGGACAGGGCGCCACCCAGGCGCAGACCGGGCAATGCAGCACGGGTGCATAGCCTCGCCGGTTGATGAAGACCAACGCTTGCTCTCGACGTGAGAGGGTTTCGCCTATTGACTGGATGGCGCGTTGGCTCAGTCCTTCATCCAGCGGCTGGTTGCGGATGTCGATCAGCGACAGTTTTGGCAAGGAAGCGCCCGTCGCGCGGTCGGGCAGGGTCAGGCGGATGTAGCGCCCGGTTTCCGCGTTATGCCAGCTTTCCAGACTGGGCGTGGCCGAACCCAACACCACCGGAATGTTTCGCTGGCGGGCGCGAAACACGGCCAGGTCGCGCGCCGAATAGCGCAAGCCTTCCTGCTGGGAAAAGGAAGCATCGTGCTCTTCATCGACAATGATCAGCCCCAATCCCGGCATGGGCGTGAACACCGACAGCCGCGTGCCCAGCACGATGCCCGCCTTGCCTGCCGCGGCCTGTTTCCAGCGAAGCAGGCGCTCGCCTTCCGCCAGCCCGCTATGCAGCACGCTGATCGGCGTTTCTGGAAATCGCGCGGCCACCCGCTGGGTAAATTGCGGCGTGAGGCCAATTTCCGGCACCAGAATCAGCGCCTGCCTGCCTTGGGACAATGCTTCTTCAACCAGACGCAGATACACCTCGGTTTTGCCGCTACCGGTGATGCCATGCAGCAGAAAAGCGGAAAACCCGTCCAGGGCTTGCTTGACCGCCTCGACGGCTGTCTGCTGTTCCTTAAGCAAGTCGGGGCGGATGATAGGCGTTGCAGCGGGGGCATCTTCATGGATGATGGCCCAGCCTTTTTCCAGCCAGTCCTGAATGACACGCGGCGCATCGCCGCACAGGCGATTGAGTTCAATTGAATCGGCACTGCCGGTTTTCAGGCGTGCGGCCAGCCGGTGCCTGGCCACGGCGCGAGCGGGCAGGGTATCGGGCAATGCTTGCCTGCCTTCCGCTGTCAGCGCGTATTGGAGAACAGGGTTGGGTGTTTCAAATTTCCAGCGCCGCAAGGCGGTAGGCAGGGCGGACAGCGCAACCTGGCCGATTGGATAGTGGTAATAACTCGCGCAAAACCTGAACAGGTCGAGTACATCACCAGGTAAAGGTGGCAGCGTGGAATCAATTGCCTTAAGGGTTTTGAGCTTTTCCTCGGCACAATCCGGCGTATCGGTGATTTCCAGAACGAGCCCGACCAGACTCTTTTTACCGAATGGAACATTCACCCTGCGGCCAATATCCTCTGCAGAAATACCTGTCACCCGGTAATCAAACAGCCTGGGAAGCGGGACATCCAGCGCTATACGGGCGAATCGGGCCATTGCTAGTGGATAAGTAGGGAAAGTTAGCGTCTGAAGCTGGAGTTTATTCGTGAAATCCCGCGTAAATCTCTATGATTAATAAAGGTTTTGGGGTTGTCCACGATTTCTGTGGATAATTTTGTGGATGATTGGTCAGAATAACCCCAACAAGGCGTCAATAAGCCAAGATGACGAATCGGTTAAAAAACAGGCGAGACGTTAATTTCTTTTAAATCAATAAATTGCGCTTTTGCCATGTCTGTCAAGTTCAGTCATTAAAAAATCCTGTCATGCGCCCAAATTGTGCATAAGTAAGCGCTGATGGATTATTTTTGATGATATTGACGGCTGGATTTACGGACAGTATTCAACAGTAAGTCCACACTATCTGGTGGAGTAAACTGGTTGATGCCATGGCCCAGATTGAATACGTGTCCTGAACCCGCGCCATAACTTTGCAGGATGGATTCCGCTTCCTTGACGATGGCTTCCGGGCTGCCCATCAGACACAGCGGATCGAAATTTCCCTGCAAGGCAACTTTGTCGCCCACGCGTTTTCTGGCTTCACCGATATTCACCGTCCAGTCCAGCCCCAGCGCATCGCAACCCGTGTCCGCCATGGCTTCCAGCCACAGCCCGCCGCCCTTGGTGAACAGAATGCTGGGCACGCGACGACCTTCGTTTTGCTTTTTCAGACCCTCGACCACGCGAGCCATGTAGGGGAGCGAAAATTCGCGATAGGCGCGGTGGCTCAGCATGCCGCCCCAGGTATCGAAAATCATTGCTGCCTGCGCACCGGCTTCAATTTGTGCGTTGAGATAATCTGTAACGGCTTTGGCGTTCACTTCCAGGATGTGGTGCAGCAGATCTGGCCGCTGATACAGCATGGTTTTGACTGTACGAAAATCATCCGAGCCACCGCCCTCCACCATGTAGCAGGCCAGTGTGAACGGGCTGCCGGAAAAGCCAATGAGTGGTACGCTGCCGTCCAGCGCTTTTCTGATGCTGCGCACCGCATCCATCACATAGCCCAGCTTGTCATTGGGGTCCGGTGCTGCCAGGTCGCGAATTGCCCATTCCTCACGCAAGGGGCGTTCGAATCGTGGCCCTTCCCCCTGCGCAAAGTACAAACCCAGTCCCATCGCATCCGGCACGGTGAGAATGTCCGAAAACAGGATCGCCGCATCCAGCGGGTAGCGCGCCAGCGGTTGCATGGTCACTTCCGTGGCCAGATCCGGCGTTTTGCACAAGGTAAGAAAATCACCCGCCCGCGCCCGGGTTGCGTTGTATTCGGGCAAATAGCGTCCGGCCTGGCGCATCAGCCAGCTGGGGGTGTAGTCAACAGGTTCGCGTAACAGCGCGCGCAGAAAAGTATCGTTCTTGAGGGCAGACATGGGGCAATGCGGTTGTTGGCAAAACCCCAAGTTTAACAGGCCGGCCGGAACTCCGGCCTGCTACGGAATCAAGACCTGCGAAACTCCCATTCGCCGCGCCCTTTCGGGCAGGCCAGTACTTCTTTTGGCTTGCGACCATCGACAGTGACAGTAGCGTACCGGCAGCCGCCGCGTGCTTCGCCGAGCGGGGTAAAGTGGTAATGATGTTTGCCACTTTTCCAGACAACCGGAACGCCTGGTCGACCGAGTTCCAGAGCGTGGCCCATGCAGGCACGGTCGTTATCGTCCATCTCATCCCCGATGGCGTGGCCCAGTACCGCGCCCAGCACGCCGCCGATGACCATACCGACGACACGATCGTCACGATCGGCAACCTGGCTGCCGATCACTGCGCCCGCCACGCCGCCGATGACGGCGCCGATTTCGTCTCGGTTGCATCTGCCCGAGCGCACGCCATAGTCACGGACATAGTAAGCGCCGCTTTTGCCATGATATTTGTGTTCCTGGTGCTTGCCGTGATGACGGTCATCGTCATCATCGTGGTGCTTCTTCTTGTTGTAACCATGTGCGGGCGCATGGCTGGGTGGATCGGCCAGTGCGGTTCCGGCGGCCATCAAGGCGATCAAGGCAAGGCTGAGGGCGGTTTTCATGTGGAGTTTCCTCTGGGACAAGAACAAGTCAATAACGGATACGGGTTTGGATAATTAAGTGATCCACGACGGATGGAGAGCATTTCAGCCTGCCGGGTTCACCTGGCAGGCTGTCATTGGCTGGATGCGCCAGCTATCAGCAATCAACGGTTCCAGGGTTTATAGCCGCCGTAACCTTCATTCCAGCCGCCGCCATAGTAACCTTGGCTGGGGCGCCCCTGACCGTCGTGCGCTTCGCGAAAGATGTTCTTGCTGGCGGCATCCAGGGCATAGTCCAGTTTCTGGAATTCATGCCGATTCAGAAAGCCATCCGCCATGAAGCTGCGTTCCATTTTGCGGATGTCGGTCTGTACGTCCATCAGCTTTCGGAACTCCATCTGAGTCAGGCGGCCTTCGTAATAACGTGCAAGGATGCGCTCAAGCTGGTTATCCTGGCGATCGTTCACATTCTTGATCAACTCCAGATTTTGCTTGAAGGCCGGGCCATTGTTATAGCCGGGGAAGCCGAAGCGCGGACCGTCGTCATTCCAGCCATCCGCAAAGGCGCCAGTCGATACCGCCATCACGGCAGCCAGACCCAGGGTTTTCAGAATCATCTTGGTTTTCATTTCTCACTCCTGTTCAGTTAAGGGTTGTGCCGCCGGAATCTTTTTCGTTGGTGAAGATTCATATCAACAGCGCACGATTGCACTTTATGCGCGAGATGTATGCGGAGTGTTTTGTGCGAGTAACTGTGTGTAAGGAGTTGTAACCAAGATGTATCGGCAATAAAAAGGGCCTCTAATGAGGCCCATTCAGAGGAATTGGTCAAGTTCAGGTCAGGCCAAGATAGCCCAAAATTCCTTTTGCCGCTTCGCGCCCTTCCCACACGGCGGTGACGACGAGGTCTGAGCCACGCACCATATCGCCGCCGGCGAAGACTTTTTCATTCGCGGTCTGGAAAGCATGGGCACCGCCTTTGGCGATGATGCGGCCGCCCTGATCGGTAGTGATGCCCAGATCGTCAAACCAGGGCTGAGGATTGGGGCGGAAGCCGAAGGCGATGATGACGCGGTCGGCGGGGACAATTTCCTCCGAGCCGGGAATCACAACCGGTGTTCTGCGTCCGCGTGCGTCGGGCGGGCCAAGTTCGGTGGTGACGAGCTTGATGCCTTCAACTTTGCCGTCGCCGATGATTTCCACCGGCTGGCGATTCCACAGGAACTTCACGCCTTCTTCTTTCGCATTGGCGACCTCGCGCTTGGAGCCGGGCATGTTTTCCTCGTCGCGGCGGTAGGCACAGGTGACCGAGGCAGCGCCCTGGCGGATGGAGGTGCGGTTGCAGTCCATGGCGGTATCGCCGCCGCCCAGCACAACGACACGCTGGCCTTTCATGTCGTGGAAGATTTCGCTCTTGCCCAACTGGCCCAGGCAATTTTTCACGTTGGAGATCAGGAAGGGCAGAGCTTCGAGAACGCCAGGCAGGTCTTCACCGGGAAAGCCGCCCTTCATGTACGTGTAGGTGCCCATGCCGAGGAACACGGCGTCGTATTCCTTGAGCAGGTTTTCCATGCTCACGTCCTTGCCGACTTCGGTATTGAGCTGGAATTCGATGCCCATGCCTTCGAAAACTTCGCGGCGGCGGCTCATCACCCACTTTTCCATTTTGAATTCGGGAATGCCATACGTCAGCAACCCGCCGATTTCGGGATAACGGTCATACACAACAGCCTTGACGCCATTGCGGGCAAGCACATCGGCGCAACCGAGTCCCGCCGGGCCCGCGCCGATGATGGCGACTTTTTTGCCAGTGGCGGTGACGTTCGACATGTCCGGCCGCCAGCCTGCCTTGAAGGCTTCCTCGGAAATGTATTTTTCGACCTGGCCGATGGTTACCGCGCCAAAGCCGGAGTTCAGCGTGCAGGCGCCTTCACACAGACGGTCCTGCGGGCAGACGCGGCCGCAGACTTCGGGCAGCGAATTGGTTTCGTGCGACAGTGCGGCAGCTTCGAACAAACGACCTTCATCGAGGAGCTTCAACCAGTTGGGAATGTAGTTGTGTACCGGACACTTCCATTCGCAATACGGGTTGCCGCAGGCGAGGCAGCGGCCAGCCTGTTCCCTGGCCTGGCCCACGTCCATTTGGGCGTAGATTTCCTTGAACTCGTGAATGCGGATGACGGCCGCTGTCTTCTCGCCGTCGCGGCGAGGCTTGTCCAGAAATTGAAAAACGTCAGACATGTTGTTATATATCCTTATGCCGCCACAGCCTGCTTCTGTGCGCCGGGCAGATCATCCAGCAGGGCTTCCAGCGAAATGCGCTTGGGCTTCACCAGCCAGAATTTGCCAATGTCGGCATCAAAGTTCGCCAGCAAATGCTGCGCTCGAGGCGAGCCGGTCAGTCCGGCATGACGTGCGATGCTGGCCTTGAGGAAGACGCGATAGGCCTCGGTCTCGTCGCCTATCAGTTTGTGCGCATCCACCAGTTCACGATTGATGCGGGTGGCGAATTTTTCCGATTCGTCATAAATGAAGGCCATACCGCCGGACATGCCCGCGCCGAAGTTCAGCCCGGTGTCGCCCAGCACGATAATCGTGCCCCCCGTCATGTATTCGCAACAGTGATCGCCCGCGCCTTCCACCACGGCAAAGGCGCCGGAGTTGCGCACGCCGAATCGTTCGCCCGCCATGCCGGAGGCGAAAAGTTCGCCTCCGGTGGCGCCGTACAGGCAGGTGTTGCCGATGATGATATTGCGATGCGGCTCGAAGCTCGATATCTTGGGTGGATAGATCACCAGCCGTCCGCCATTCATGCCCTTGCCAACATAATCGTTGGCATCGCCTTCCAGTTCGAGCGTCAAGCCGCTGGCGTTCCAAACGCCAAAGCTCTGGCCGGCGGAGCCCAGCAGTTTGATATGCAAGTTGTCATCCGGCAGCCCGGCATTGCCCCAGGCTTTGGCGATTTCGCCCGACAGACGTGCGCCGATGGAGCGGTTGACGTTCTGAATGGCGTAGGTGAAGGATTTTTTCTTGCGCTCCTTGATGAAGGGCAGCGCATCGCTGACCATCTTTTCCGCCAGCTCGCCCTTGTCGAATGAGGGGTTGCGGTCCTGCTGCGCGAAGCGCGGTTCGGTCGCCGGAATGCTGCCCTGGTCGAGCAGCACATCGAGCTTGAGTTTTTTCTGCTTGCTGGTCTGGCCTTCCATCAGTTCGAGCAAATCCGTGCGGCCGATCAGGTCGGTCAGCTTGCGGATGCCAAGCTTCGCCATCAGCTCGCGCGTTTCCATGGCCATGAAGGTGAAGAAATTCACTACCATGTCCGGCAGGCCGATGAAGTATTCCTTGCGCAGTCTGTCATTTTGCGTGGCGACGCCTGTCGCGCAGTTGTTCAGGTGGCAGATGCGCAGATACTTGCAGCCCAGTGCCACCATGGGGCCGGTGCCGAAGCCGAAGGACTCCGCACCGAGAATCGCAGCCTTGATGACATCGAGTCCGGTTTTCAGGCCGCCGTCGGTTTGCACGCGTACGCGCCCACGCAGCCCATTGGCGCGCAATACCTGCTGCGCTTCGGACAGACCCAGTTCCCACGGCGTGCCGGCGTATTTCACGCTGGTCAAGGGCGAAGCGCCGGTACCGCCGTCATAACCGGAAATGGTGATGAGGTCGGCATAGGCCTTGGCCACACCTGCGGCCACCGTGCCTACGCCCGGTTCGGCTACCAGTTTCACCGACACCTGGGCGGCGGGGTTAACCTGTTTCAGATCGAAAATCAGCTGCGCCAGATCTTCGATGGAATAAATGTCGTGATGCGGCGGCGGTGAAATCAGCGGCGTGCCGGGCTTACAATGGCGCAGCGTGGCGATGGTTGCGGACACCTTGTCGCCGGGCAACTGGCCGCCCTCGCCGGGCTTGGCGCCCTGCGCGATCTTGATCTGCAGGACTTCGGCGTTGACCAGATAGGCCGGTGTAACACCGAAGCGGCCCGAGGCAACCTGCTTGATCTTGGACATCTTGATGGTGCCATAGCGCTTGGGATCTTCACCGCCTTCGCCGGAGTTCGAACGGCCGCCTATGCGGTTCATGCCTTCGGCCAGCGCCTCGTGCGCTTCCGGCGACAATGCACCCAGCGACATGCCGGCGGAGTCGAAACGCTTGAGGATGTTTTCGATCGGCTCAACCTCATCCAGCGAAATTGGCTTGGTGACAAACTTCACTGTCATGAGGTCGCGCATCATCGCCACCGGGCGCGTGTTCACGATCTCGGAGTATTTCTTGTACTCCGCGTAATCGCCGTTCTGCACGGCTTTCTGCAGCTGCTGCACCACGTCCGGGTTGTAGGCGTGGAATTCCTCGCCAAACATGAACTTGAGCAGGCCGCCCGCGGGCAGGCGTTTCAAGGGGTTGTAGGCATTTTTGTGCAGCTGCTTCTGGTCGGCTTCGAAGTCGGCGAAGTCAGCGCCGGATACGCGCGACACTGTGCCTTTGAGGCACAGTTCGATGACTTCCTCATTCAGGCCGACGGCTTCAAAAAGTTGAGCGCCGCGATAGCTGGCGACAAGCGAAATGCCCATCTTCGACAGCACCTTGTAGATACCCTTGTCCATGCCTTTGCGGTAGTTGGACAGCGCTTTGTCCAGCGGCGTCTTGCATTCACCAGTTTTAACAAGATCGGCAATGACTTCGTAGGCAAGGTAGGGATACACCGCCGTTGCGCCGTAACCAATCAGGCAGGCGTAGTGATGCGGGTCGCGCACCGTGCCGGTCTCGGCCACGATGTTGGCGTCGCAGCGAAGGCCCGCGTCAATCAGCGCGTGGTGGACCGCGCCCACGGCGAACAGCGCAGGAATGGGCAGCGTGTCCTTGCTGATCGCGCGATCGGACAATACAAGAATGACCGCACCGTTTTTGATGGTGGCTACGGCATCGGCGGCCAGTTTTTCGGTAGCAGCTTTCAGCGTTTGCTTGCCGGAATCGTAATTGAGTGACAGGAAATGGCTCTTGTAGGCGGAATCACTTTGGGTGGTGATGGACTTGAACGCGGTTTCCGACAGCAGCGGCGAGCTGACTTCCAGCCGGTGCGCGTGCTGTTTCGATTCCTTGAACAGGTTGCGCTCGGGGCCGAAGCAGGTGGCCAGCGACATGACGATAGACTCGCGTATCGGGTCGATCGGCGGGTTGGTTACCTGCGCAAACTGCTGGCGTAGGTAATCAAACGGCGAACGCACTTTCTGCGACAGCACCGCCATGGGCGTATCGTCGCCCATGGAACCAATGGCTTCCTGTCCGTCTTCAGCAAGTACGCGCAGGATCTCGTCGCGCTCTTCCAGACTGACATTGAACAGCTTCTGATGTGTGAGCAGCGAAGCGGCGTCCATGGTGACCATGTCGCCGTCCGGATAGGCGCCGAATTCCAGCTTGGTAGCTTCCTTCAGCCACTCACGATAGGGGTGGCGCTTCTTCAATTCATTGTCGATATCTTCCGGCAACAACAATTTGCCGGTAACGAGGTCGGCGGCGACCATCTGACCGGGCCGCACGCGGCCTTTCATCACGACGTTTTCCGGGCCGTAGTTCCACACGCCCACTTCCGAAGCGATGGTCAGGATGCGATCTTTCGTCAGCACCCAGCGCGCGGGGCGCAGGCCGTTCCGGTCCAGCGCACACACACCATATCTGCCATCGGTCATCACCAGACCGGCAGGACCGTCCCAGGCTTCCATGTGCATGGAGTTGTATTCGTAAAAGGCCCGCATGTCCGGGTCCATGTCCTCGACGTTCTGCCAGGCCGGCGGCACCAGCAGGCGCACGGCGCGGAACAGCCCGGTGCCGCCCATGACCAGGCCTTCGAGCATGTTGTCGAGCGAACTGGAGTCGGAACCGTCTGTATTCACAATCGGTCGCACGTCCGCCATGTCGGGGATGAGGTCGGATTCGAACTTCATCTCCCGCGCACGGCTCCAGTTGCGGTTGCCCTGCAGGGTGTTGATCTCGCCGTTGTGTGCGAGGAAGCGGAAAGGCTGAGCCAGTTTCCACTGTGGCCAGGTATTGGTCGAGAAACGCTGATGGAACACGATGAGCGACGAGGCGAAACGCTCGTCGTTCAGGTCGGGGTAAAACACCGGCAGGTTTTCCGGCATGACCAGACCCTTGTAGGACATCACACGCGAAGACAGGGTCGGAATGTAATAGACCTTGTCGGTGCTCAGTGCCTTTTCCGCGCGGCGGCGCGCGATGTACAACGCGCGCTCGAAATGCTCTTCGTCCAGGCTGTCCGGACAGTTGACGAACACCTGTTCGATCACCGGCAGCGAAGCCAGCGCATACTGGCCGCACACCGAAGTGTTCACCGGCACATTGCGGAATCCGGCCACTGCCAGCTTCTGCGCCTGCAATTCGCGGGTGAGTGTGTCCTTGGCCGTTTTGCGGGCGGCTTCATTCTGTGAAAGGAACACCAGGCCGGCGGCGTAGCGTTCAGCCAGAGTGAGACCTGCCTCTTTTGCGGCTGCGCGCAGGAAAGCGTCCGGCTTCTTGAACAGCAGGCCGCAGCCGTCACCGGACAGGCCATCGGCGGCAATCGCGCCGCGATGCGTCATGCAACCCAGCGAATGAATGGCCGTTCGCACCAAGGTGTGCGAAGGCTGGTCGTCCATCTGGGCGATCAGCCCGAAGCCGCAGGAATCCTGTTCAAAGTCGGGGGAGTAAAGCGTGCCCTCGAGCCAATCTTGTCTGTTCATGACGCTCACGTAAAAACTGCGTTAAAAGTTGCCCGGAAAATTACCTGGGAAACGGGCAAAAAGGGCATACATTCTAGCGCCAAGCCGGGGGCAGGGGCAATGGCAACGGGGGGAATTCCCTTTTTGTCACAAGGGCTTCCACCTCAACGCCAGGCAGGATAATGTCAGACGGAATTCGGGGTGATCTGCGGCTGCATGAATGCTCACTGCTAGAATGTCTGCCTGTTGCCAGGCATTTTATTCAAAACCAGCCGGTTTGATTTCCCCATCAACATTTCATGAACAACCCCTGCCCGTTTTCAATGCAGCATGCCGTCAAAACAGGCGGCGTGGCGGCCATCGAATTGCGGCAGTTGTCCAAACGCTACAAGGGTGCACGCGCCCCGGCATTGAATGGCATTGACCTGACGGTCAGGGAGGGCGGTTTTTTCGGCATTCTCGGTCCCAATGGCGCGGGCAAGACAACCCTGATGTCGGTACTTGGCGGCCTGCTCAAGCCCAGTTCAGGTTCGGTATTGATCAATGGGCAGGATCTTCAACGACATCGAGCCGCAATCAAGCGCGTGCTGGGCATGGTGCCGCAGGAACCCGCCATATACCCTACGCTTACCGCAAGGGAGAACCTTGAGTATTTTGGCCGCATGCAGGGCCTGACCGGAAAACATCTTCAGTCCCGCGTCGAAGCCTGTCTTGAGATTGCCGAAATTTCCGGCGAGGCCGATCAACGGGTCGAACATTTTTCTGGCGGATTCAAACGGCGGCTGAATCTGGTGATCGGCCTGATCCATGAGCCACGAATCCTGATATTGGACGAGCCCACTGTGGCCATCGATCCGCATTCGCGCGCGCTGATTCATCAACGCCTGCGTGAACTGCATGCGGCAGGGATTTCCATCCTGATTTCCACGCATTACATGGAAGAAGCGGAACAGCTTTGCCAGGAGATTGCGATCATGCACCACGGGCGGATTTTGGTGCAGGGCACGGTGGGCGATCTGCTTGCCATGCAGCGTAATGAAACCATACAGATGCAGCTGACAGGCGACCCTCCGGCAGCGCTGGCGCAGAAGCTGCAAAAACTTCCCGGATTGCAGAATGCGTTTGTCAGCGGGCGCTGCGTGATGGTGACAGCAGAACGGCCCGATGAGATAGCCGTTCAGCTGATGCAGACCGTGCATGAACACGGTCTGGGGGTCCATTCGATGGGATTTGGTGCTTCCAGCCTGGAGCAGGTTTTCCTTTCGCTGACTGAAAGCAAAGCGGAAAAATGAAGCAGAACCTGACCAAGTTGGTAGCCAGCATCCTGAAGGAAGCGCGCATCATCGGCCGCGATCGTCAGGCCCTGTTCCTCTTTTTTGTCATGCCTGTCGTGTTTGTCCTGATTCTTTCCCTCGCATTGCGCGACGCGTTTGGAGAGCGCCCGGGCGCGACCTTCCCGGTGCTGGTGGTGGCCGGTGATCGAGGTGAAATCAGTGCAAACGTGATTCGGGCCTTCCGTTCCAATTCGCATCTTCAGTTAACCGAGTCCGACCATGCTTCCGAGGTACAGGTACGTCAGTGGCTGATTGAGGGCCGCTACATGTTTGCCGTATTGATCCCGCCCGGTGCGACCGAACAGGCCAAACGGCGGATCGGCGAAATGGCGGCGCGCGTTCCCAAAGAACTGCTGACGGAAAAGCCGGTTGAAGTGCGTGTGCTGGCCGATCCGGCTTTGCGTGGAGACTATCGAAAAGTGCTGGAAGGCGCGTTAAGTCTGGCCCTGCATGGCGTGGAAATGCGTCTGGGCGGCGAGCAGCTGGATCAATTGCTGAAGACCACATTGGGCGAACGCTATGTCCCAATGCCTGACATGGAACAAACGCCAGTGTTCATGCCAATACATAGCGAGGTAGTGACCAAGGAGCGGGGCGACCCCACACCGACTTCTGTGCAGCAAAATGCGCCGGCATGGACGCTGCTGGCCATGTTTTTTCTGACCGTGCCGCTGTCGGTGTCGTTTATCAAGGAGCGCGAACAGGGCAGCCTGTTCCGCCTGCAAACCATGACCGTACCGGCCTGGGTGGTGCTGGGCGGCAAGGCCCTGCCCTATTTCGTCATCAACCTGATCCAGATGGCGTCCATACTGGCAGTGAGCGTTCATGTGTTGCCGCTGCTGGGCGGTGACCGGCTCGATCTGGGACATTCTCCGCTGGCGATTCTGGTCATGGGCGCTTCGGCCAGCCTGGCGGCCATCGGCTTTGGCATCGCTGTGGCCATGTACGCCCGCACGGCCGAACAGGCGGCCAGTTTCAGTTCCGCGGTGGTAATGATCATGGCGGCGCTGGGCGGCATACTTGTTCCCAAGGCCGTCATGCCGCCGCTCATGCAGGATTTGGCGGTCTTTTCGCCCCTGTCCTGGGGGCTGGACGGTTTTCAGGATGTCTTTGTCCGTGGCGGCGCGGTGATGCAAGTCATGCCTGAAGCGCTTGGTTTGCTGGCCTTTTCCGCGCTTTGCCACGGTATTGCGATACTACGTTATGAAAGCAGAATTTGATTTGCCAGGAAAAGAGCATTTTCAATCTGCCCTGATTCGCGAACAACGAATAGAATAAACATACCAGGTTCGGGGGCGCGAAGCCCACAGCATCGATTATCCGATTCAAGCATCGGTCAATGAGCAGCACGGCAAAATACACTTACCTAAAGCGCTATGCGACACCTCTAGTGGCGGCGCTTCTTGTTTTCGCGGGATACTCGTTTACGGCGGAACCGGCCATGTCCTCCGCAGAGCGCCGTGCCGCGGCATCGCGTTTCCAATTTACCCCGCTGACCCTGCCTGAGCCGGAAGGGATCGATTACAAATCGGTACGTCAGGTGCATCCCAGCTTTGAGCGCGTGTCGGCCATGGTGTCGGCGCTGGGAGCGGCGATCGCACTGTACGATCTGGATGGCGATGGACTGGCCAATGATCTTTGCCATATCGACCCGCGTACCGACCATGTAACGCTTGTCCCGGTTCCGGGCACTGGAAATCGTTTCGCGCCGGTCATGCTTGATGCGCGCAGCTTGCCCATGGATACCACCATGGCGCCCATGGGTTGTCTGCCGGGTGACGTGAATGAAGATGGCTGGCCGGATGTGCTGGTCTATTACTGGGGCCGCACACCCATCGTGTTTCTCAGGAAGCCCGATTCAAGACTGGAAGGCCCGGCTTTCGTGGCGCAGGAACTTGTACCCGGCCGCGAGCGCTGGTACAGCAACTCTGCTGCGTTTGCGGACCTCGATGGCGATGGCCATCTCGATCTGATCATTGGCAACACGTCACAGGACGGTGCGCGGATACTGGATGCCAAAGCCGGCGGAATTGAAGTGCTGCCCGAAAGCCGCTCCCGCGCATTCAACGGCGGCTGGAACCGGATTCTACGCTGGACGGCCGCCTCCTCAGGCGACAGGCCTTCAGTTTCCTTCCACGAAGTCAAGGGATTACTGGCCGAAGAGGTGGCGCGCGGCTGGACCCTGGCGCTGGGAGCGGCTGATCTCGATGGCGACTTGCTGCCTGAAATTTATTTCGCCAATGACTATGGTCCGGATCGTCTGCTGCATAACCGTTCCAGGCCAAGTCAGATGCATTTCGCTTTGGCTGAGGGCAGCAAGAGTTTTTTCACACCGGCATCCTTTGTTGTGGGGCGCGACTCCTTCAAGGGCATGGGCATTGATTTCGCGGACATGAACGGGGACGGCTGGCTCGACATGTATGTGAGCAACATTGCCGCGGCCTATGCTTTTCAGGAAAGCCATCTGCTTTGGATGAGCACGGGAAATCCTGAGAAATTGCAGGCTGGCGTCGCGCCCTACAAACAAGAAAGCGAACGGTACGGACTTTCACGCAGCGGCTGGGCATGGGATGCGCGTCTGGCCGATTTCGACAACGATGGTGTGGTGGAGGTCATGCAGGCCACCGGCTTCATCAAGGGCACTATCAACCGCTGGCCGGAGATGCAAGCCTTGGGTACGGTTAACGACACCCTGGTGCATGATCCGCGCAACTGGCCGCGATTCAGGCCAGGCGATGACCTTTCAGGCCACGAGCCCAACTGTTTTTTCGTGCGCGCCAATAACGGGCGCTACTTCGATATTGCGCGGGATATCGGGCTGGGCGGCCCCATGGTTACGCGGGGCATTGCAGTGGCCGATGTGGATGGCGATGGAGACCTCGATATGGCCTTGGCCAATCAATATGAGACCTCTGTGTTCTACCGCAACGACAACCCAGTGGCAGGCAATTTCCTGGGGCTGAATCTGCTGCTGCCAGTTCCCGGAAAGGAAGCTGCATTGACGACATATAAGGGGCGCATCGCCAACAAGGGCCGCCCGGCCATCGGCGCGCAGGCAACCGTGATATTGCCCGATGGCCAACGCAGGGTAGCGCAGGTCGATGGCGGATCGGGGCATTCGGGCAAGCGTGCGCCTGAGCTGCACTTTGGTCTGGGGCAATCGGGCAACGCCTCTCTCAAGGTAGAGTTGCGCTGGCGATCCATGACGGGCGAGCCGCAGCAAACAACGCTTACGCTGGTACCGGGCTGGCATACCATCATGTTGGGTTCATTGAAAGCGGGGACATGAAGGAAACGCTGGCCACCCTGCAGTTTTACCCCCGCCATGACCCGCGCATGCGCTTGTTCGCGTTATGGTATTTCACCATTCTGCTCATCATTGGTACTTTTCTGGGCCACACCATCCTTGGCTTTGAACAAGCCTGGGCGCATCACGTTGTCGGCGTGGGTGCGGCCATGGGGGCCCATATTTTTCTGGAGTGGGTGGATGCGCGATCAAAGGGACGGCCATTGCGATTTGCTGGCGGGATAGGCAATTTCATCAATTTCCTGCCACCGGCCATTATTCCAGGATTGGCCATCGCGACGCTGCTCTACCCCAATGAAAAGCTCTGGCCTGTGGCCTTCGCGGCAGTGCTTTCGATTGCTTCCAAGGTGCTTATTCGCGCGCCTGTCAGGGAGAATCTGACGCAGCATGTATTCAATCCGTCCAATTTCGGCATGACAGCCACCCTGCTGATACTGCCTTTTGTGGGCGTCGCACCGCCTTATCATTTCACGGAAGGCATTACCGGCGCGTGGGACTGGGTGGCGCCAGGCATTCTGCTGACTTCTGGCATCATCATTCACGCGATCTTCACCGGGCGGCTGGTACTGGTCATGGCATGGATTACTGGATTCGTGCTGCAGGCGCTGCTGCGAAGTTGGTGGTTTGACATTCCCTGGATTGTTCCGCTTGCGCCCATGACCAGCGTCGCTTTTATGCTCTTCACCCTGTACATGATTCCAGACCCAGCCACCACACCCTTGAAAAAATCCCATCAGGCCTGGTTTGGTTTGGCGGTGGCGACCATGTACGGTGTGCTATTGATCAACAATGTGGTCTATGGGCTGTTTCTTGCCCTGTTCCTGGTATGTGCGGCACGCGGTATTTTGCTTTACCTGACTGGCTGGCAACGCCGCCTCGGCTCCGTTCCCGCCAGCCCCTGATCTGGCCGGTAGAAAGCCGGACTCATCAATGCGCCGGCAGTTTCTTTATGCGCGCCATTTCCTGTGCCATGGCTTCGAGTTTGATCTTGGCATCGTGCTTGAAAATTTCGGTCGACATTTGCGGGGGAAGGGGGAATCCGGGTTCAACCGTTGACCGGTAAACCAGACGGATTTTTTTTCTACCCTGTATCTGCCATTCCCCCTCGATGGCCCGGATATTGCCCGCAATTCGCTGGAAGCGCAGCCCTTTTCCGGGCGTTTCCTGAACGCTGGCGATCACCACCAGCGGGAAGTTGGGCATCCAAGGAATCACACCGCGTTGTTCGACCAGCAAGGGTTCGCCCGGTCTTGAAACCACGCGGCTGACTTGCATATCCGGGATGAATTCGGCCCAGCGGTTGTAATCGGAAAGCACCTTCCAGGCGATGTCCCGATTCACTGTGGTGTCGATTTCGGCAGTAACGCGGACGGTAGTTGCGCTGGCTTCAACCGTGACGGTTGCCTCCGCTCGCGATATCGCGGAACAGCCAAGACAAACAGTTAAAAATGCGAGCCGGATTGCTTCCCGCCATTCCCTCATAAGCTGGATGCGGAGGACATGCGTTTGAGAATTTCCCTGCCTATCGCGTTCATCATGTTTTCGATATCAGATTCGATGAGAAGGTGATCGCCGGGCGCGCGAAGGGACAGCAGACCGGGTTCCATGTGGGCGCGATAGTTGATTCGGGTGACCGCGCCTTTCTGGACGATCAGCCATTCACCGAACATTTTCTTGATGTTGCCGGAGACCAAGCGAAATTTTATGCGCGTACTCGGCGTTTCGTCCATGCGGAAAACCATCTCCAGCGGCATGTTGAGGAGCAGCCAGGTCTTGTCACCCTTCTGGTAAACATGAGGCACCTCGCCGGGTTTGCTGATGACGCGTGAGACATGCATGTCGGGAACGAATTCAGCCAGCTTGTTGTAGTCGGTCAATACCGACCAGGCGATGGCGGCATCCGCGGGAACGTCAACAAAGGCAACAATGTCGATATCGCCCAGTATCAGGCTGCGGTCCACTCTCGCGCGGGCTTTGGGCTGAAACGCGGCTGCTGGCCGCGTAAATACGGCAAGCGCCGAAAAAGCCAGGATAGCGCGAAGCGCGTCACGTCGATTCATTGAGCCATCCGGTCATGTTCATTACCAGTATTCCCGATCAATTGACATACAGAGCATAGCCTGTTTCTCAGGTTCCCTGAGTACCCGGGTAACTTTGAACCACGTTTGCGCTAATTTCAACCGCTTTATAAAAAAGAAAAGGATGGCCAGAGGCCATCCTTGAGCAGTGAAATGGTCTGATTTATTTTGCGGTAACCGGGCAGGGACAGTACTTGGTGCGTTTTTTGGTCTTCATTGACGAGGGTTTCCGCGAGCCGTCCAGGTTGGACAGGGATGAGACTACTTGTTCGCGCTGAATTTTCCACTGACCTGCTTCGCGTTCCCAGTCCAGGCGCTTGTTGACGATGTCGCGGTAATCCTGCGACGTATAAACTTGGCGGAATTCAGTAGCGGCCTTGTCTGGGCTGGCCTGGTCAACTTTCAAGTCTGAAATGTCCACCCGGATTTCGCCTGGCTTGGCCAGACGGGTGCGGCGTTCATGTTCCCACTGATCAATTGACCGGCCATTTTCGGGCTGGAAATTCTTCGAATAAAAACCGAGGTAGCGCGGGGTATCCTTGGCGGACCAAGCAGCGGCCCAGTTATTCAAAGCCTGTTGTACGGTCGGACCAGCAGGTGCGATGGTTTTTTCTGGCAGAGGGGGCGGAGGCGGGACCGGTTTGGCTTGAGCGATTTCGAGTTCATTCACCGCCAGAACAGGCGCTTCTCCGGGACATTGAATATCAGCCGCATCGACTCCTTTGCGATCCTGCCCCAGTTCCTGCGCGGTTGGCATGCCGTCTCTTGCGACTTGCAGCGCGGGAACAAGCGTTCCCATGCCTGCCAGGGTGCGGGCGTGGGCAATGGCATAATCATAGTTGGCGTTAGCGTAGGCGCGGCGGGCCTGGAAATATTCGTTTTCCGTGTCCAGCAAATCGAGTAGGGTGCGTTGTCCGATGTCGAACTGCTTCCGGTAGGCCTCGCGAGCCTTTTCGATAGAAAGCTGGTGTTGATCGAGGAAGGCGAGCTGTTTGGACAGACGGCCGACATCGTTGTAGGCAATCGCCAGGGTCTGACGAATGTCGCGACAGGATTTGTCCCGCAGATCCCTGGCCAGTTCGAGGCGCTTGGAAAACTGGTTAACCCGTGCGCGGTCGGAGCCGCCCTTGAACAGGTTGTAATTCAGTACAAGCTCGATGATTTCATCATCGCGGCGGCCAGAGACGCCATTATCATTAAATGCGATGTCCTTGCTGGCGCGCAGGTCAACTCGGGGATGAAAGTTGGCCTTGGCTGTGCCGATTTCGGCCTGAGCGGCACGGACATTTTCAATGGCGGCATTGAAAGCCGGGCTGCCTTGAAAGGCCAGTTTCAGCGCTTCTTCGATTGAGGCCGGAATGCCCTGTTTGAGCAATTCTGGGGAAACCATTTCGCCAGCGGGCAGTTCGCCGACTATGCGCTGATAACGTGCGCTGACATCATGCAAATTGCTGGCTTCCGTTAGCAGGTTGGATTGCGCCAGCGCAAGACGGCCGCCCGCCTGTTCCAGATCGACGCGCCGGCCAACACCCGCCTGAACCCGCTGCTGGATCTGGTCGAAAATCTGCTTGTGCTGGGCGTAGTTCTCCTGGGCAAGACGGGAGAGTTCACGATAGCGCAGCACGTCTTCGTAGGCCCGGGTCACTTCCAGCGCGGTTGATTCCGTGGCATCCAGAACTTCGTAGTAGCGTGTCAGTTTGGCGTAGGCCAGCTTTGTTACTTCGCTTTTGGTGGCAAAACCGTCGTAAAGCATCTGGTTGAGCGTAAGCGCCGCGCCGCGCCGCGTGAAGCTGTCGCTTGGCAGGCTGGGCTGCTTGATGTTTTCCCGGCCGACACCCGCGCTCAGATCAAGTCGTGGATAGTAGCCGCCACGAGCGACGTCCACTTCATCCTGCGAAGCAAGAAAATCGTGCCAGCGCGCCTGTACTTCCGGATTGCTGACGATTGCCTTCTTGACGGCATCTTTAAGGGTACTTGCAGGCGCCGCACCAACTTCTGCCGAGAAGAGCGCGACTAAGGCCAGGGCCAAGGAGATTTTTCTTTTTTGCATTTATAAAACCCTTCTGATTCGAGCCGATAGCTAAATATGGGACGGTGCGTACGGATGGCAGCAACTATCGTACCTGTCTGATTTATTAATATTTTTTTACCTGGGCACGACAGCGTTGTCGTGAAAGCGGGATTTGCCGGGCCTGGAACCCCAAATTAATGAGGGGTTCGGGGATATTACGTGGCGACTATTCCCGGAGTAAAGGGCGCTTTGAAAAAAATTCATCAAGAATACTGATGCCAGAACCACATAACCCTCCCGCCCAATGTCGAATTTTCAGCGATTCTTCCAAAAACTTGACCGCTGGCGGCTGGCCTTATTCCTGATTTTTGCTTCGAGCCTGACCTTCGCCGGGGCGGATCTGGACAAGGTCCTGCTGGTGGCCGCGCAGAAATATGGCAACCAGGGTCTCGAATCCGTCAGCGCATGGCGTAAATTGTTGCTGGATGCCGCAAGTCAGACCGAGTCTGCCCAGATACGCCAGGTCAATGAATTCTTCAATCGAAAAATCCAGTTCGAAGAAGATATCAATATCTGGGGCGAGCGGGATTACTGGGCAACGCCGCTTGAAATTCTGGGACGGGGACAGGGCGATTGCGAGGATTTCGCCATAGCCAAATTCGCAACACTCAGGATTCTGGGCATTCCGGTCCAGAAACTTCAGCTTACCTATGTCAAGGCGCGCATCGGCGGCGCCCACAGCACGACTACCCAGGCCCACATGGTGCTTAGTTATTATCAAACTCCCAATGATGAGCCCCTGGTACTGGATAATCTGGTATCCGACGTTCGTGCCGCTTCCCGCCGGCCTGATTTGTCTCCCGTTTTCAGTTTTAATACGGAAGGCGTATGGGTTGGGGGGGCGCAATCCAGGGAGACTCACTCAACAGAGCGGTTGTCCAGGTGGCGGAAGCTGCTTGCAAGGATGCGCGAGGAGGGAATCAATTGAAACACCTGTTCCGTAAGGAAATGCCATGTCACTGACCAAGCAACTCTGGCTTGCCATTCTGGCAATCATGACCATCGCTTTCGGCGTGAGTTTTCTGATAAGCGCGCTTTCTGCCAGACATTATCTGGAAGATCAGCTGCGGCTGAAAAACATCGATAACGCCAATTCGCTGGCCCTGTCGATGTCGCAGATGAACAAGGATCCCGTCACGATCGAACTGCTGATCGCGGCCCAGTTTGACAGCGGACATTACCAGTACATCGGCCTGACTTCCCCGACAGGTGAAGTGTTGGTGTCGCGCACCAGCGATGCCGGTGCCAGCAAGGTGCCTGCCTGGTTTGCCAACCTGATCCCGATTCACGCCGCGCCCGGCGTCGCCAAGGTGCAGGATGGATGGCGCCAGTTTGGTACCCTGACCATTAAAAGCCACAGCCGTTATGCACAGCAGGCACTTTGGCAGGGCAGCCTTAACCTGCTGTACTGGTTTCTGGCTTGCGCGGTAGCAATTGGGCTGATTGGCACGGTTATCCTGCGGCTCATCACCCGGCCGCTTCGTGACGTAGTCGAACAGGCGGAAGCGATCGGGGCGCGTCGATTTATTACGCTTCGTGAGCCGCATACCCTGGAATTCCGCAGCCTTGTTAGGGCCATGAACACACATGCGACGCAAGTGCGCATCATGCTGGAGGACGAGTCTGCGCGGCTCGACCAACTTCGTCGCGATGCGCAGCATGATCCGCTGACCGGTTTGCTGAACCGCGAACACTTCCTGAAACAGACCAGACAGGCGCTGCAAGGCGAGAACATGGCGCCGACAGGTGCGCTATTTGTCCTGCGGCTGCCAGAGCTGGTGCAGATGAACAAGGAGATTGGCCGGGATTCGACAGATGCCCTGTTGCGCAGGATTTCCGAGGCGCTGGATGAATTTTGCGGTGAGTGGGAAGGATGTCAGATCGGCCGCCTGAATGGTGGAGAGTTCGCCGTGCTGGCGCCCAATGTCAGCTCCATTGAAATGCTGGCGCATCAAATCTTCTCGCACACCCTGTTGTCGATCAACGATCCCAGCACACCCTCCGAACAGAAAGTACTGGTAGGTGCGGCGGTCTACCAGCATGGCGATTCGGTGGAGCAGCTTTTGGCGCACGCGGATACTGCGCTGGCGCGAGCCGAACAAAAAGGCGGCAGCGCGGTTGAAACCGAGACGTCAAACATCGACTCGCAGCCGGCCTCGAGCCTGGCTGCCTGGAAAGACCTGATTGAAACGGCGCTTGAAAAGAACCGCATCAAGTTCGCCACCTTTCCCGTGCTGAACGTACAGGGCAAGCTGATTCATCATGAAGCGCCTGCACGCATGCAGATCATCCAGGATGCGTTATGGATGTCGGGCCAGGAATTCATTCCATGGGCAAGCCGCCTCGGATTGATCAAACAGATTGATCAGGCAATATTCGGACACGCGATGTCGTGGCTGGAAAATGAAACCGGGTCACTTTGCATCAACCTGTCGCCGCAATCCATGTGTGATGCCGCGCTGACTGAGCGCATGCACCAGGCGCTCAGTCGCTATCCTTCACTGGCTGAAAGGCTATGGATTGACATACCCGAGTTCGGTGCCTATTTGCACGCCAGAGCGTTTCGCGAGTTTTGCAACACCCTGAAGCCGTTGGGCTGCAAGATCGGGCTGGAGCATGTGGGCAACCAGATTCATCATATCGGCGAACTGCATGACCTTGGTCTGGACTATCTCAAGATCGACAGCTCCATCATTCATGACATCGACAAGAACCCTGGCAACCAGACCTTCCTGCGTGGCGTCTGTACGATTGCCCACACGATGGGGATGATGACTATCGCCGAGGGCGTGTTGAACCAGCATGAGGGCCGATGCCTGGCCGGGCTTGGTTTTGACGGCATGACGGGTCCGGGCGTGGTGATGCCTTGAGAATTTGAATTTCTGCTGGAGTAACCACAAAGACAAAGGGCGGCTGGTTGGCCGCCCTTTGTCATTTCACTTTCAGGCACGGTTTACTACACGATTTCGTTGCTGCCGCTGAGCAGATTCAGCGCCCCCAGCGATTGCCGCATGGACCGCCTTTCCAGCAGTTTTTCCTGAGCGGCCTGGGGCAAGTCGGTAAAACGGATGACATCGCGGGCGATCAGCAAGTCGACCAGGTCTTCCAGCACGCGCACCAGCCGCATGTCCGATTGCTGGAGGCTGCCTTGTTCCATGCCCATGCCCTTCATGAACTCGATCATTTCGGGCGAATTGGCTGATACCTCAAGCAAACCTTCGCCTGGCTCCAGGTCGACCATCACTATACGGCCCTGCTCATCGCGTTTTATATACGGCATAACCTTTCCTCATCTAATGGCAGTTCCGCAGGATCGGAACTGGTGACATCATGTTCAATCAGTGATCAGCTTGTTGTTGTTGAGCAATGTCTGGATGATCTGCTGGTCTGATAGGGTGCTTCCGCCGGTCAAATCAACACCCTGCAAAACAATTGTCTGCTCAACGCCGCCAGCGGCATTGGCGTTCACGCTGACCGTCGTATTACCGCCGCTGAAGGTGAAGTGCAGATAGCTGGCCAGGTTGCCTGCATTATTGTTACCGTGCAACTCACCCACCAGCAGGTCGCGCAGATCCAGCGCATCGGTCCCCGCAGCCGTACCGAAGTTGAGTACGGTATCCGTGCCGGTTTCGCCAAAATTCCAGCGCAGGACATCCGCGCCCAGGCCGCCATCAAGCGTGTCGGTGCCGGCGCCGCCAATCAGTACATCGTTGCCGTTGCCGCCATTGATCGTGTTGTTGCCAGCAGTGCCAACCAGCCAGTCATCACTGGTTGTCCCGGCGGTATGGTCAACTTTGACATTGTCGGTATCGACAGCTGTCGAGCCGCCCACTGATTCCGTTGCGGTTACGCTGGCGGTAATTCCATTGAACTGGGCATCAGTCAATGGAGTTGCAGAAGTTATGGTTATGGCATGGCCGACTAGCACGGTGGCTGTGCCACCAGTTACTGCAATCGGCGTTGCGCCGTCCATTAGCGTTGCGCCGGCTGGTATGCCTGTTAGCGTGATTGCAGATAGTGTCTCGCTGCCATCGTTGTCGTTCAGGTAGGCCTCGGTATTCAGCGTGTAGCTGTACAAGCCACTATTGATGGTGAGATTGTCGAAACGAACGGCCGAATCATTGTCGAAACTATAAAAGCCCACATTGTTAAGCGCGGGTGCAGCCGCCGCTCCGCCCGCAACTGTGCCGTACGTGTAGTTGAGGCTGGTGGTGGCACTGGAAGTATTGTCCGTTGCGGTAACCGCAATGCCCGTATTGCTCACCGATATATTCAGGGTGAACCAGTCGTCACCCGCAAAGGCAGCCCTTGCCAGATCTATCGGGACGCCGCCTACAATCTGCACAAGAGACAGCTCCTGGTACTGACCAGGGTAACTATCGAAAAGGCTGCCTGCGGGCGCATAGTCTGGGCTCGGGTTTTCCCAGCGTGCCAGGAAGTAATTGTTGTCATCGACATAACCGAAAACAAAGCCTACGCCGTTTGCTTGTGTTGAGTTGGCGTCAGCATAAATTTGTGTATTGATGACATAGCTCGTGGATGCCTTTTCCGCTGCGGTAAGAGCAGCACCTGTATATTGCAGGAAGCCTTGCGCATCATCCGACCCTGATGCGCCACCCTGGTTGTATACCGCAAAGGTAGAGCCATCTGCAGACTCCCCAGCATTCGTGCGGGTTGCCCAGCGACTGGCAAAGTTGGCTTGCTCGGTTGCATTGCTCCCCGTCTGGCCTGCCCAGGCAACGGTATTGAATAACGTCGCTTCGGTTTGAGTCTTGCCATTGCCACCAGGAATTTCGGCAAAGGAGTTGCCGAACAAGGCATTTGCGGTCCAGCCGCTTGCTGCGTTCAAAGCGCCGCCAGCATTGAAATTAGCCGCAAACAGGCTATTGCCGGACGCCAACATGCCGTTGCTGGTGACATGCGCGTAGACGGTTGGCGCGTCTGCCACCGGTGTGACGGTAATGTTGATCGTATCAACATCGGTTGCTGTGCCGTCGGTTGTATTGACCGTAATTTGCGCCGGCACGCTGTCGCTGTAATCACCGTTCGGCAGATATGACAAGCCATTCATGGCGCCATTGATCGCGGCCGCGGTTCCACTAATGGTCACGATATTTGTGCCATTGCCAGTAATGGTGGCGCCAGCAAAGGTTAATGCCGTCAGGGTGCCATTGGTAGCGGTAAGCGTAGTGATCAACGTTCCATTATCCATGTCAGTAACAGAAATGGCGTTGCCATTCGCTGTGCTGAATATCCTTGATGTGTCTTCCGCCGTGCTCTGCACACCCGGCACTGTGTTAACCGGCGGATCGTTGACGGCGACCACGTTGATGGTGGTGGTGGCGGGGTTCGAATTGCTGGTGCCATCGGTGACCACCACGGTCACGGTACGGGCCACGGTCGAGGGATTCTCGCTGGTGTTGGCAAACGTGATGGCGCGGATGGCGGTCTGGTAGTTGGCCAAGGTGGCGGAACCGGACAGGGTGACCATATTGCCGACGATGGAGGCGGTGATGCCCGGGGGCAGCGCGCCTGCGGCCAGCACGTCGCCGGCCTGGGCGTTGGTCAGCATAATGGTGGCGCCGGTCAGGTTGGTCGAATCGACATCGGTGACCGACACGTCGGCATCGGCGATGGCCACGGCGGCACCGTTCTCGGTGAAGCTGGTGGTGTAGTTCGCCCCGGCCGCGCCGCTGGAGTTGTTGGCGTCGAGGTCGATCACCGGCGGCTGGTCGTTGTCGATGATCGTGCCCACGCCCTGCGCATCGCCAATCGTCGCATTGACCGCGCCAGAGAGGTTAACCACGAATGTCTCGCTCGGCTCGGCTTGCGCATCGTTGATGATCGGCACGGTGATGGTCTGGCTCAGCACGCCCGGCGCGAAGCTCAGGGTGCCGCTGGTGCCGGTGTAGTCGTTGCCGGCGCCGGACGTGGCGGTGCCGTTGGCGGTGGCGTAGTTGACCGTCACGGTCGAGGCGCTCGGGTTGCT